>Ga0129307_1000235_pt1 | contig 96200 bp, 76 predicted proteins | sample P1105metagenome_FD_94437 | JGI IMG/M metagenome (GOLD analysis project Ga0129307, IMG submission 94437) | Capybara group fecal microbial communities from Wisconsin, USA - P1105 metagenome | ecosystem: Host-associated > Mammals > Digestive system > Large intestine > Fecal | place: USA: Wisconsin... | reverse complement strand
CAGATTCGGCCTCCTACAAGAAGCTCAAATTTCTCGAAACTGCAAAACACTACGTATCAGAAAGGAGAGAAGGCTCTCCTCCCACGACTGAAGTCACGGGTGTCCGAGCCTAAATAACATGAATGATGCGTGCTTTTATATTGCGTCTGAATCGATCTATATTGTTTCAAACTGTTCTGAAATGGAATAGAAAGATAAAAGCCAGAGGCAGCAAAGCCATTTATGATCTTTGCTGCCTCTGGCTTTTATTCGAAGAACTGCCAGATTCTGATATCCAGTGCATCACAGATGACGGGGATGACATCCAGCGGGGGTATAGAACGGCCGGCTTCCCACTTCTGTGCGATTGTTTCGGAAACGGAGCATCGGTGAGCAAATTCCTGAATCGTCATCTTGCGCAACTTACGATAATACTGCATGGTGTGGTTGCACATTACCGGAAGATATGAAATCTGATACATGGGAAGTTTTGTGACTTTGCGATGCTGTCTTCTCTGAGCCTTGCGATGAAGTGAGAAAAAATCATCATACGAAAGCTGAAGTGCTGCGCAAAGAAGTGGAACCTGCATCAGATTTGGCTGTTTTTCTCCGGATTCCCATTTTTGTATACGCGCAGCGGAAGTGCCGACTCTGTCAGCGAGCTCTGCCTGTGATAAGCCAATTTTGCGGCGCTGATGAAGGATAATGGAGGCATATTCCACAATGGCCACACTCCTTGAAACAAATGCATAGGGCTTGTATGCTTCAGTTTACTCATAAAAGATTATTTTGCAAGAGAACGTTATCAATGACCGTCCATGACGAAAAGTATGGTATACTTGCTTTCGATTTTCTTTTGCACCCGGGAGCATTGGCTGCAGTGAAGTAAATGCATCTGTCAATATGAAAACAGGAATCATCACTGATATGGGTCAGGGGTATAATGTGAAGCAGTCATTATCCTCTGCGATGCAGGTCTTTATATGAAGTGGGAGGCTGAATACATGCGAAACAGCATGCTGCGCTCTATTTTTTCTCTGGCATGGCCTACTATGCTGGAGCAGTTTTCACAAACGGTTGTGCAATATGCTGATACCGCGATGGTTGGTACGCTGGGAACAGCGGCGACTGCAGCTGTTGGCGCAACCAGTACGGTAAGCTGGCTCATCGGATCAACAGTCTCTGCTATCAGCATCGGTTTTCTGGCTTTCATTTCGCAGTCATGGGGGGCTGGAAAAAAGGAAAACGGAAAATGTGCCAGCGCACAGGCTTTTTCCGTGACACTTCTTGTAGGCATTCTGTTTACGATTATCACCACTGCATTGAGTGGAAGAATTCCGGTCTGGATGCATGTGGACAGTTCAATCACGGATATGGCTGGCCGGTATTTCCTGATTCTTTATTCACCCATGCTGTTCAGAACGTCAACAATTATTCTTGGCACTGTTCTTCGGAGCGTTGGCGATACAAAAACGCCGATGCGGGTAGGGATTATTGTCAATATTATTAACGTTGTTCTGAACTTTATATTCATTTACCCCACAAGAAGCATCACTGTTTTCGGGCACAGTTTTCATATGTTCGGACTTGGGCTTGGTGTTGAAGGTGCCGCGATTGCATCCGCTGCTGCATTTGTATATGGCGGAATGGCTATTGCGATTGCCGTATGGCGCCATCCGGATATTTCTCCCAGAGGTCAATCCTTCCGTCTGGACGGAAACATCCTGAAACCATGCTTTAAAGTTGCAGTTCCAAATATGTTTCAGCGTTTTGGAACTTCATTTGGTTATGTTGTTTTTGCTTCGCTTATTAATGCACTGGGAGGGACAAGCACTGCTGCCCATACCATTGCAAACACTGTTGAGTCCGCTTTTTATATTCCCGGGTGGGGCATGCAGACTGCAGCAGCCACACTTGCCGGATTTGCGTATGGGGCAGGGGACAGAGAACAACTCAAGCAGCTTGGAAAGACATTTCTTCCGCTTGAAATCTCCCTGATGGTTCTGTCAGGCAGTATGCTTTTTATATTCGCAGAACCTCTGGTGAGACTTTTTACCATGGATCCGGAAGTCATAGAGCTTGGAAGCACTGTGCTGAAAATGGTGGCTGTTTCCGAACCGTTTTATGGAGTGCCAATCGTTGTAGAAGGCATGATGCAGGGATGCGGAAAAACGAAAATCCCACTGCTCTTCAATCTGACAGGCATGTGGTGTGTCAGGATTCTCGGCACCTATCTGTGCACAAGGCATCTGGGTCTTGGTCTGACCAGTGCGTGGGGCTGCATGATTGGTCACAACATGCTCCTGTTTTTGCTTTTCGGATTCTGGTTCGTTACTGGCAGATGGAACGCTCTTGAAAACAAGACATCCTCTGTATGAATGAAGCGGCTTCAGTCAGTATATAAAGATACATTCTGCTGATTGCGGCCGAGGGTTGAATACGTTATTTCCTATATATTTTCTGACTGCAAAACTTTTATCAAGCGGCTGTACAGTTTGGTTGTTTTCATGTATAATTCATACAACAGGCAGTTCTGATAATCATCCTGGAGGGGTAGCTGTTGGCAACGACGAGGTCCACGAAGCAATACCGGAAGATTGATCTTTCAATGATGGCGGTGCTGCTTTTTGTGTTTGAGACAATCATCATTATGGCATCCAATCGCTGGTTCTCCGGAGAACCGTATACTGTATCTCTGACCCCTGCGATTACTGCCATTGTTTTGATTCGATGGGGACCCTGGGCTGGCATTCATGCCTTTCTTGGCGCAATTGTACTGTGCTTTGAGTCCCATGCAGGGATTGTCCAGTATGCGATTTACTGTCTGGGTAATCTGTTTTCGCTGTTAGCTTTGCCGATTGTAAGGAGAATGGGCGGTGACTCTTCGATTCGTTCGGATTCACTGAAAACCCTGACATATGGGCTGATTGTTCTTCTTCTAATGCAGGCCGGGCGTGCCATCATTGCGATGATTTGTGGAAGCTCAATTGCAATTGCTTTCGGCTTCTTCACTACAGAAGCGATTACAGATCTATTTACTTTGGTTATTCTCTGGATTGTTCGTCGGCTTGACGGCATTCTGGAAGAACAACAACACTACCTCAAGCGAATCCGTGAGGAAGAGCAGGACACGAGGAACGGAGGAATGTTATGAAGCATTCGGCAGGGGATTATTTAATCCTTGACGAAAAGAGCGGCACCTGGCGGGAAGACCCCGAGCAGGTGGTCCGCGACGATGTGGAAAAGCACTACTGGCTCCATGTAGGCCGCACTATCCTAAAGGACTGGCGGCTGTATCTGATGCTGGTACCCACGATCTTGGTGTTCCTCTTCTGGCGCTATATGCCCATGTATGAGCTGCTGGGTTCATTCAAGGTCGACGATGTAGTGAAACCTGTTGCTGAACAGTACTTCAAAGGCTTTTCCAATTTTAAGGGGCTTTTGATGGGCACAGGCACATATGCCAGTCTGTCTACGGATTTCTGGCGTGCAATGAGAAACACATTCCTGCTGAGCTTTTATGGCCTGCTGTTCGGTTTCCCAATGCCCATTATCCTGGCACTGTTCTTCAACGAGATCAAATCGGATCTTCTTCGCAGTACGTATCAGGTTTTCACTTATCTGCCCAAATTCATGTCCACTGTTGTTATGACATCTCTTGTGGTCATGCTGATTAAGCAGGGCAGTGATACAACAGGGGCACCTCCAGGAATTGTGTCACAGCTCCTTGCGAATCTCGGACTGATCTCACAGGAGACCGCAAAAGCGGGTCTGCTGAATAACCCGGCTTACTTCAGAGCGATTTACCAGATCAGTGGCATTTGGGAAACGGCTGGTTATGACAGCATCGTCTTCTTTGCTGCGATTATTGCAATCTCTCCGATAAGCTATGAAGCTGCGCAGATTGACGGTGCGAACAAATGGGCTCAGATGCGTTATGTTGTCCTGCCCAGCATTCTCTCGACGATCGTGATCATGCTCATCACCCGTATCGGTTCCATGCTCTCCATAGGCTATGAAAAAGTTCTCCTTCTTTCTGAAGGCAGAATCAACACCTACCAGACAGCTGAAGTCATCTCCACTTTTGCATGGCGCATCAAAGCAGATCAGAGCGGTCTTGCGTCTGCTGCAGAAATGATGAACAACGTTGTCGGCATGCTCCTGGTTATTGGTGCCAACACAATTGCACGTAAAGCTTCCAATGTGAGCCTGTATTAAAAAGGAGGTTTCGTACATATGAAAAGAAAACTTGAAATCTCCGAGCTGATTTTCAAGATTATCAGCTACACTTTACTGACTGTTTTCGCTCTTTGCTGTCTGTATCCATTCCTCTATGCTGTTTCGGCTTCGATCAGCGGAAGACATGCTGTTGAATATCAGGAACTCATCCTGTTCCCCAAAAATGTTCAGTTTGAAGCATTCAGGGAAATGTTCAACAGAAATGAATTCTGGAATGCATATTCCAACACGCTGTTCCTTACCATTTACGGTACAGTATGGTCACTGTTTGTTGCTATTCTTGGTGGCTATGCGCTGAGTAAGAAGCGTCTTCTCTTCCGTAAGTTCTTCAATTTCTTCCTGGTTTTCACCATGTGGTTCAGTGCAGGTATCGTTCCTCAGTATTTGAACTACATTGCAACAAAGCGCATCTTTAATGGCGTTGGAATCATGGATGACAAATGGCTGGTTGTTATCGCGATGGGCATGGCAGCCATGAATATCATACTTCTTCGTAACGCCTTTGAAAATGTTCCATCTGAAATTGAAGAGGCTGCCATTGTTGACGGCGCTACTGAGCTTCAGGTTCTTCAGAAAGTCTTCATCCCTATGTCCAAGTCGACCATTGCTACCGTCGCACTCTTCTTTGCGATTTCACGCTGGAATGGTTATTTCTGGGCACGTCAGATGATTTCCAATACGAATGAGCAGCCGCTGCAGGTGTATATAAGGAACATTCTGGAAACGTATACCGACCTGGAGCAATTAGGCGGATGGTCTTATAACTACGCACCGGATTCGATCATCTTTGCTCTGATTGTCTGCTCAATTATTCCCATTCTTATCATTTATCCTTTTATTCAGAAGTACTTCGCCAAAGGCACAAATGCCGGCGGTGTGAAGGAATAATTTTATGCATAATAGGAGGAAGAAACATGAAAAGAATTCTGTCACTTGTCCTTTGCTGTGCCCTGGCGCTGACCATTGTTGCAAGCGCTAGTGCCGAAAGTGTTGTGCTTCGCATGGCTACCGGTTACAACAATGCTAAGACCGGTCTGTTCTTCGATGCATCCATCGCCGGCGAAGGCATCACTCTGGCCGATGGACTGACTTACAACACTGGAGACCTCAAGCCTACCTGGGTTGAGATGCAGAAGGTTCTCAGCGAGAAAACAGGCAATGATGTCAAGTTTGAGAACAAGTATCAGGGCAACGGCGCTGCTGCCGAGTTTGAATACTGGAAGGCTCAGCTTGATCAGGTTGACATGGTGACCGGTACTGCTGCCACGCTGACTGAATACGGTGTGGCCGGCAACCTCATTAACCTTGCTGATCATATGGACAAGCTGCCGAACTTCAAGGCATACATGGATGCAAATCCCATTGTCCGCCTCTCCATTACCGGCGACACCAAGACCGGTGCTATCTATTTTGCTCCGTATTTTGACGGCGTAAACGATATTGAGAAGATGCCCCTCATGCGCGTTGATTATCTCCAGAAGCTGCTTGACGGTGAAGGAGAATTCACGGCTGAAAGCACCAAGGATATTGCTGCACCCGTTTATCAGCCCTATATGCCGACTGAAGGCAAGGTTGAAATTGAATCTCTGAATGCAGATGGTACTGCAACTCAGATTATTACCAAGGATTATGATGCTTTTGGCAATATCGTTGCCAAGATGAATGAAAAGGGCGTCATGTCCGGTGTTGAAGCTGTGAATATGTTCCGTGAATATATTGACAAGACTTACAACGGATATTATGGCACCACTCGTTCCAACCTGTTCATGGGCTATGATGCTGCATGGGACGTGGATGAACTCGTTGCTCTTCTGCGCTGCGTAGTTGCCAATCCTGCTTCTCTCAACGGTAAGGATTCCATTCAGGGCCTCTTTGCACGTGAAGAAAACAACGGCAGCCGTCGTGCTGACATGTTCCGTCTTTCCGGTGTCCTCTTTGGTGTACGTGGTATGGAATCCCGTTCTGACTACCTGTATGTAGGCACGGATGGAGAACTTCACGATGCACGTCTGGATGCTGCTTCGTATGAAGCTGTGTCCCGTATGCATGACATGGCTCTGGAAGGCCTGATTTCCAAGGATTTCATCGACAAGGCTGAGACAAGCTCCACCAAGAACTATCTCCCTGAAGACCTTGGTTTCATGTCTTATGACTACAACCAGACTCAGACCATTCTGAACTCCAAGCTCGATGAAGGCGAGAAGTATATGGCTATCATGCTTCCTGTTGCTAAGTGGCAGGATGGCACTGAAGGCGGCAACTTTATGCGCTTTACCGAGTCCTGGCGTTCTGTTAAGACCGATGCTTGGGCTATCTCCAAGGCTGGTGTCGGCAATGACGAAGCCAAGCTGAATGCTGCTCTTGCTCTGTTTGACTATGCTTTCTCTGAAGAAGGCCAGATTCTGATGAGCTATGGCCCGGCCGCTTTCCGTAAGGATGAAACCTTCATCTTCAACGGCAAGGAAATGCCTGTGATTGCTGATGCCACCTATGAAGAACTCTGGGCAAAGGCTGACGGCAACTACACCAACTATGCTCGTTTCTATCTCGGATCCACCCTGTCCTTCGTGAAGAGCCAGGCATTCGAATATCAGTGCACTCATGCTGTCGGCAAAGAAGGCGCTGCTAAGATTTCTGCTGCTATCGGTCTCGGAACCATTAAGCATCCTGAACTTGCGATAACCGATAACATGTGGTACACCTCCGTTCCTACTGTTCTCCCGAATACAAAGACGGAAAGCGATACTCTGAAGAGCTACACTGAACTTTCATCCACTGGTAAGTTTGGTACCGCAAGGGATTCTGAAAACCTGTATGTTGACATCATTGTCAACGGCCTGACTGGCACTCCTGAAGATCAGGCTGACATGGTCCTGAATGACTGGTTCGGCGATCTCTTTGTGGAAATCAAGAACGATGCATGGCATCGCCTGCTCAAGTATTACGAATCCCTGTAATTCGAAGTATCTCTGATCTATTTATCATTGTAAGTAACCGATTATCTCAGCTCCCCGCCCACCTTATGGGCGGGCGGGGAGCAATCTTAAAGGGGCTGAGATCGTAATGTACAAAAAACAAATGACATTTCAACGCATCATCTGCTTTCTGTCGCTTGTTGCCAGCGTACTGTTTTTCATCTATTCTCTGGGCATGATGACGGATCTGTTTGATATGCTATATTCCATGATCCCGGACCCGGATGATCTGGACTCAGCCAAAGTGGCAGGTGCGGGCATTTATTATCAAATGCAGGGCTTTAACCGTACTCTGCTCCGATGCTCTATTGGCATGATTCTATTGTCCTGCCTGTTATTCCTTACAAATACGCATTCCAGGCGGAAGTATTATATTGGAAACTACACTGCAACATGCATTAATGTCGTTGGCGAGATTGCCATGGCATACTGGTGTCATGTGCAGGTGGCTGCTTATAAGGCACAATATCTTTCCACTGTTGATTTTGCGCAGCTTGAACGCAGACTGAGCAGATATGGTACGTATACCACGTCTACTTTCTGGTTTGACATTCATCTCGCTGTCTGCATCATCGCTGTTGTGGTTGCTGTGCTGCTGATTGCGAATGTAATCTGGAAGAAAAAGCTCATGGCGGGCGAGCAGGCATTGCTTCGCTCCGGAAAGGCGGTGTCAGCATGAGTGAAGATCGTTATACAGACCTCGATCGCATGAGGTTTACAAAGAATACAACCTCATCCCGGCTCGCAATTCTTGCCATCGTCTTTGATGTGCTTTTCTTCATCAGTATTTATAAATCTGACGTTGATACGTATTATTATACGATCACTATCGGTGCTTCGATTATCTATAATCTCGTTTTTCTGCTTGCTGCCTTCCTCGCATCTGAAGGCGTGAAAAGCTATAATCCTTCGTATTCCTGGATCCTTGTTGTGCTGGGGATCATTCAGATCATCCGCATTTTCATTATTCCCATGGATGCTCATCGCACGATGATTGCTGACGCTCCTGTTATGGGAAATGCTCAGTTTATTCGTACAGTGATTTACCTGGTCGCATCAGCGGTGTGTCTTTTCGCTGCTGCTGTGATTAACTGGAGCAAGAGTCGCGCTTTGAAAGCGCATATTGCTTCTCTTGAAGCAAATAAAGCATAAGGAGGAAGTCATATGGCAACGCTGAACCTGCAGCATATTGATAAGATTTATGACAATAACGTCCAGGCTGTGTATGACTTCAATCTTGATGTCAAGGACGGAGAATTTATCGTCTTGGTTGGACCTTCCGGATGTGGAAAATCGACTACACTGCGCATGGTTGCCGGTCTGGAAGATATTTCAAACGGTAAACTTCTTTTGGATGGAAAAGACATTACTTCTGCTCCGGCAAAAGATCGTGATATGGCCATGGTGTTCCAGAACTACGCACTGTACGGTCATATGACCATTTATGAAAACATGGCATTTTCCCTGACACTCCGCAAAGAAGATCCCAATGTCATTCATAAGAAAGTGCTTGCCGCTGCGGAAATTCTTGACCTGACCACACAGCTCAACAAAAAGCCGAATCAGCTTTCTGGTGGTCAGAGGCAGCGTGTCGCAATGGGACGTGCCATTGTTCGAAATCCCCAGGTGTTCCTTTTTGACGAGCCGCTTTCCAACCTGGATGCTAAGCTCCGCAGTGCAACCAGACGCGAAATTCTTCTCCTTCATAAGCGTCTGAAGGCAACGATTCTGTATGTCACACATGACCAGACTGAAGCCCTGACACTTGCTGACCGCATTGTCTGCATGTCCATGGGTCATGTACAGCAGATTGGCACACCTCTTGAATTGTATGATACCCCGAACAATATCTTTGTTGCTACTTTCATTGGACTGCCGCCCATGAACATGTTTAATGTGTCCGTTGAAAACGGCACCCTGCGTGGAAAGGGATTCACTACTGAACTGACAGATGAGCAGAAGAGCATTCTGGCAGACTATAATGGCAAAAACATCGTTCTGGGTGTTCGCCCTGAGGATATCGCTGAGGAAGGAAACATGACGATCAATGTTTCCACGAACGAAAACCTTGGCATGAACACACTTGTCCATGGAACGATTGGCGAGGGAAATCATATCACTGCGAAACTTCGTGGATGGGCATCATATAAACATGGTGATCAGGTCGGTGTTCACTTTACAAAGATGCATTTCTTTGATCCTGACACAACCAAGGCCATTCGCAAGGAGGGAAAATAAGCATGGAAAAGAATCCGAAAGGCATAAAAGAGTTTTTCCGTAAGACTCTTGTTTCCCTCAAGCGGAAACCACAGACAATTGCATTGATTGTTCTTGGCTTTGCGTTCATTTATTATTCCTTTAATCTTACTCTCGTTTCCAATACGACAGCTCTGATCAATGGTCCGCACATGGGTTTGACTGAGTTTGCAACGATGCTCTTCTCAGTTCTTTCTCTTGTATGCTTTCTGAATGCTTTTCCGCATCGCAAGAAAGTGAATATCCCCATGCTGGTTCTGATGATCTGCATGACCTGCCTGCTTATCTACTGTGATATTTACTATGGCAATCGTATCACAATTGCTATTACACGCGAAGAGAATCGGATTGATCCGACCGGCAGGAATATCTTTGTTGCACAGACCCTGAGCATGCTGAATGTTCACAAGATTATCCTGGTTGTCGGTATGGCGCTGGTTGCACTGCTTCCTGTGTATACTCCCATGCTGAAGAAGATCAATACCAACGTGAATATTGAAGGCAACAACAATATGACGGCGATCGATATTTCCGGTGAGGACAATTAATCCATGTCTAAGAAACGTAAGGCCTCAGATAAGCCTTCAATTGGAGGCTTAAGGACGAAAGGGAAGAGCACAGAACAGCAGCAACCTTCAGAACAGAAGGAATTCAACCCGTATAAGCTGAATGTCAAAGCTGTTGATGATCTGGTGACTGCCAATAAAGACAATTCACCGGTTGTTCCAAAGAGTGAACTTCGCAAGTATCACGCAGGGCAGAAAAAACGCTGGCCTTCCTGGCTCAAGGCCGTACTTCTCAAAGTATGGTTTGCAGGTGTGATATGTTACTTTCTGATCTGGGGTCTGAGTACTGTTTCCATTCATCAGTTTGATCAGCTGCTCATTCTTGGTGTCGCACTTGGCATGTGCACCAATCTGATTACGAACAACATTCTGCGTTTTATTGCCAGCCCATCAGATGAAAATGATCGATGGATGATGTTCCCCAGCAACAAGATCTGGATGATCCCATTAGACATTCTGTATGCTTCTCTGCTTGTCTATTGTGTAATCATGACTTACGGAATGATTAACGGTTTGTCGGGCGGTGAGAGCCCGGTCCTTGGTGTAGAACCAATTATGTTTGGACTCTTTACCATGGGATGGGATATGCTGTTTCTCTTTATGAAGCGCATTTTGATCAGAATCTGGAATGATGCAAAGAGGAATGCCCGGCAATGAGTGATATTCCGTAAGAAAGGAAGGATAGACCATGACGGATGCTTCCTATGCCTTGATTGATCAATATGTTCTAAGACTGATCCATGAATCGACACCCGATCATACAGTATGGAACATTGAAAAGCTTCGGAGCGGTAAGCCAACCAACTGGAATTATATTGACGGATGCATGCTCACTGCCTTATTGGAGCTGTCCTCCATCACCGGTGAAAAGCAATATGCTGACTTTGTGGAAGGCTTTATCGATGCTTTCGTTGAGGAAGACGGAACAATAAGAACCTATTCAGCCGGTGGACATGCTCTGGATGATATCAATGAGGGTCGGGTTCTTTTCCCGCTTTATGAGCGTACCGGAAAGGAAAAATACCGGAAGGCCTGTGATTTCCTTCATCAGTGTCTGCTCGAACAGCCGCGAACCCACGAAGGCAGCTTCTGGCACAAACAGATTTATCCCAATCAGGTTTGGCTTGATGGTCTGTATATGGCACAGCCATACGCGGCTTTGTATGAAAAGTATTTTGGCAGCGGGGACTATAGCGACATCGTTCATCAGATTGACACGGTGCACCTGCATATGCGTGATGCAAAGACGGGACTGTATTATCACGGATATGATGCATCACGAACCGCATTCTGGTGTGATAAAGATTCAGGGCTATCCCAGAATTTCTGGCTCCGGGCCATTGGCTGGTTCTCGGTGGCACTTGCAGATCTGGTTGATATTCTTCCTTCAGGAGAAGAAAGAAATCGTATTTGTGGTGTTTTCTCAGAACTGATGGAAGATGTTTCCAAATTCTCTGATCCCGAAAGCGGCATGTATTATCAGCTGGTCGATAAAAAGGATCTGGAAGGAAACTATCTTGAATCTAGTGGCAGTTCAATGATCGCCTATGCTATGTTGAAGGGGTCCAGGTTAGGAGTTCTTGACAAAAAATTTGCTGAACTGGGTCGCAAAACATTCGATGGTATTATTGATCGATGCATGTCCTTTGAGAACGGTGAATTAAACCTCGGCAGTATTTGTCTTGTAGCCGGATTGGGTCCGGAAAACAATCCGCGCAGGGATGGATCCACTGCTTATTACCTTTCTGAGCCTATTGTGCGCAATGATGCAAAAGGGGTTGCACCCTTCCTGCTCTGCTACACTGAAGTCAAACGTCTGTAATCTGTGTATTTATATGACCGTCCCGGTCTGCTAGGAGGAAGAAACATGGCATATTTGTCCCTGAAGAACATCAACAAAATTTACCCCAATGGCTATCATGCCGTGCACAATTTCAATCTTGACATTGAGAAAGGGGAATTTATTGTCTTTGTTGGCCCTTCAGGCTGTGGAAAATCGACCACGCTGCGAATGATTGCAGGCCTGGAAGATATTTCTAATGGGGAGTTCCTCATCAATGGCAAGCGGGCGAATGAAATGGGGCCCCGTGAGCGCGAAATTGCCATGGTATTCCAAAGCTATGCACTTTATCCTCAGATGACTGTTTTTGATAATATCGCTTTTGGTCTTACGCTGCAGGGCGTTGACGAAGATATTATCGAGGAGCGGGTCAAGAAGGTCGCAGGTATTCTTGGTCTGACTGATTATCTGGATCGTCTGCCGCGTGCTCTGTCCGGTGGTCAGCGTCAGCGTGTTGCAATTGGCCGTGCTATTATTCGTAAGGTTGGCGTGTTCCTGATGGATGAACCGCTCTCCAACCTGGATGCAAAACAACGCGTGACCATGCGCTATGAGATCGCGCAGATTCACCATGAAACGGGTGCCACGACCATCTATGTCACGCATGACCAGACGGAGGCCATGACCCTGGCTGACCGGATTGTCGTTATGAAGAATGGATATGTTCAGCAGATTGGTACGCCTTATGAACTGTACTATAAACCTGAGAATGTATTCGTTGCAGGCTTTATCGGTGAACCGCCTATGAACTTCATTCGCGGTACTGTGAAGAACGGCAAGATTTGCTTCGGCCAGAATGTTCTTGAACTCAATAAAAAGCTTTCTTCTGTTTCGGAATATGAAGGAAAAGAAATTGTCTTCGGTTTCCGTCCGGAACATATCCGGCTTGGTGAGAAGAGCGATGCTTATGTCATCAATGCGAAAGTGGAACTGACCGAAATGCTTGGCGATAACACGAATATTTATGTCACTGCAGATAAGGATCAGGCCATTCTGAAAGTTGACAGCCATGATACCCCTGAAACCGATATCGATATCACGTTCTCCATCCCGTATGAGAATGTATACCTGTTTGACGGAAAAACTGAACAAGTCATTTGATGACAATAAGGTTCCCTGAATCAGCCAACCTTATACAGGCTCCCTCTAAAACGCTATTGACATAAAAAGCCAGTAGATTTTAGAGGGAGCTTGTCGTATACTGGACAAAACAAAGCAGATACAGTTCAGCTTTTTCGGCAGTGTGTTCACTGTAAAATGAGTAATGGGGGTATCCAGATATGGATGCATTGGAACTGATCAAAACACGAAGAAGCACCCGGCGGTATCTTCAAAGACCTGTTGAGCCCGAGAAGCTGTCCATCATACTCGAGGCAGGACGTTACGCGCCGAGCGGGGGAAACAACCAGAGCACGCATCTGATTGTTATGAAAAACCGCGATATCCTTACAGAAATCGCACGTATTGTGAAGGCGGAATTTTCAAAAATGGAAGTAGTAGAGGGGATGTATGCTTCCATGGCATCTGCCATTCGTGCATCGAAGGGTGACCAGTATATATTCCACTATGATGCCCCGGTCCTGATCGTTACTGCCAATAAAAAAGATTATGGAAATAATATTGCGGATTGTTCCTGTGTGCTGGAAAACATGATGCTCATGGCGAATGCTCTGGATCTTGGCAGCTGCTGGATTAACCAGCTGAGATGGCTGAACAGCAATCCGATTTTACTCAATTACATGCAGAATCTTGGGATGCTTGCAGATGAACGGGTTTACGGGGCATTAGCTGTCGGATATCCGGACACGGAGAACGGTCTTCCTGTCAGACAGCCGCTGGAACGAAAAGGAAATCCGATCACGATTGTATGATCAGACTGTAAACTCTGTTCTGGGCTTTGGCGTATTCTCAGAAAACATGTTTCAGTTCAGCGGGTCGCAGCAGCATTCAGTGGAGGGGAAACTATGGCAGATAAAGATTTGATAGATTATGTGGATATGAGGATCGGCGTGGATAATGATGGAAATACCGTCATCGGACCTCAGCGCCCGAATGCATCCATCAATCCGAGTCCTGATACACAGGGTGGAGGTCACTCAGGCTATTTTTCCAATCATCCGATTCGGGGCTTCTCTCAGATCCATGCAAGTGGAACCGGATGGGGAAAGTATGGACAATTTTTGATTTCACCACAGATCGGTTTGTCTACCGGTTTTGAAGAACATGATTCTATTGCTGAAGATGAACATGCGACAGGCTGTGATTACAGCGTGACACTGAAACGATATCATATTCGTTGTCGTATGATTCCCTCAGAACATTCAGCGATTTATTCATTTGAGTATCCGGCATCTCAGGAATCGACAATTCTCATCGATATGGCGCACAGCATTCCCTTGCTCGCCGGTCTTGTGAATACGGAGACGAAAATATCTGCTTCTCATATCAGTTTATCTATCGATAACACATCCGAAGGTCTAAGCGTGCTCAGTGGGTCTGGGATCTATGAAGGTGGGTTTGGAAGAGAGCACGCCCTGTATTTTTATATGGTTGTGAAGAAGTCGACTGAGGACTTCGGTTGTTATGATGGGTCGGGAATCATGTATGGGCAGCAATTCCTTGAAAAGGAGAAGCTTCACTCCAGGGAAGAGAGTGCAGGGGGATTTCTTCGTTTTACTACAAAAGACAGGGAAAAAATATATCTGAAGATCAGCGTTTCATTTACAAGTGTCGAAAAAGCGAAGCAATGGCTTGAAAAGGAAATTCCGGAATGGGATGAAAACTCTGTATATGCTGAATCGAAGCAAATCTGGAATCGGGAACTAAGCAAATTTTGCATTGGAAATGATGTCAGCGACGAAGAAAAAACCAAATTCTATACTGCCGTATATCATTGCATGTGTATGCCGCGCGACAGAACAGGGGATATTCCAGGCTATTCGGAGGATACCCCGATGGTGGACGACCATTATGCTGTCTGGGATACCTGGCGTACACTGTTTCCTCTCTACATTCTGATAAAACCGGATTTTGTTGCTAAAACGATCAACAGCTTTATTGCTCGATATGAGAAAAATGGATTTGTGAGGGATACATTTGTAGGTGGGGTGGACATGTATCCTGAACAGGGCGGCGATGATGTTGACAATGTCATCTGCGATGCGTATGTAAAAGGGCTGGATGATGTTGATTGGAAGGAAGCATACCAGGTTGTAAAAAACCATGCTGACGGATATCGTCTGGGATGGTACAGCTATTCCAGACCCGTAGCGGATCCGACAGCACCGTATTATACGCTGGGCTTTATACCGGATGATGTGCCGCTGCCTGGTACGGATTTTTCTCAGATGGCGTGCTCATTCACACTGGAACATGCATATAATGATTACTGTGCAGCAACCATGGCCAGGGATTTGGGGACAGCGGAAGATTATCATTTATATCTCGGGAGAAGCCATAACTGGAAAAATCTGTGGAATCCAAATGCAGTTTGTGGTCAATTCCAAGGATTTATAGGTCCAAGGATGCAGGACGGTACATGGTGCTCATACAATCCGGCTGATAATTGCGGATCATGGGTGAAGAATTTTTACGAAGGTACAGGATTTAATTATTCTTTTTTCGTGCCGCAGGATGTTCCTGCATTGATTGAAAAATGCGGGGGTGAAGGTGCCTTTGTTTCGCGCCTGTTATACGGAATAGAAAGCGGACTGGTCGATTACAGCAATGAACCTGCATTTCTCGCCTGTTTTCTGTTCGCATATACCAGGAAACCATGGCTTACCAGTGATTGTGTAGAGAAACTTCGCAATCGGTTCACTTTGGAAGGTCCTCCAGGAAATGATGACTCAGGGGCAATGAGCTCATGGTATATTTTCGCCTCTTTGGGCTTTTTCCCGGACGCAGGACAAGATCTTTACTTTATAACATCTCCTGCCTATGAGTTTGCATCGGTATCCCTTGGAGGGGGAAAATCTATAACGATTACGGCAAAGAATTATTCAAAGGAAAACCGGTATATTCAATCTGTTCGAATCAATGGCAAGCCATGGCATCAAACCATGTTTACACATGAGATGATCAGGAACGGTGCGTCGATTGAATACGATATGGGGAATATGCCCATTGATTATACAAAGAACTGATTTTCGAAGTGAACCCATCATATATACCTGATGAATGAAAAACACGCGTACAGGCTGTAATCGTCTGTACGCGTGTTCGCTTGTATGAAAGGTGATTATGGATCTATGGATCAGAACTTGTTTTGAAGGGATTCAGGCAGTTTTTTCCTCCATTTTCCCTGCCGGTATGCAAATAATGTCATTCCCATGGCAAGTACCCATGAAATCAGGAGGGAAGAGAAAATCGCGTCCGGATTTCCATTCGGCCAGGTTTCTGAGACTGTCAGGAAGGCGATAATGTAGGCAAGCGGCATGCGAAGTACAATGGTTGAGAGTACAGAAATCCACATGGGAATAACAGTTTCGCCTGCACCACGCATCACACCCTGAAGGACCTGGGATACGGCGAATGCAATATACCCGAGTGCCTGCCGGCGCAGTCCTCTGGCTCCGAGCGAGATGACGGTTTCTGTTTGTGTAAACATGCCAATCAAAGCTCGACCCCACAGGAGAATACAGGCCACGAGGACGGAAGAACAGATGAGGCCGATTTTCATCAGATCGCGAGTGCCGGGACGTATACGATCGGCTTTGCCTGCACCAATGTTCTGTCCTACATACGTTGTCGCTGCTGTTCCAAAGGTGAAATTGGGCATCATGGCAAAACCATCCACGCGCATGACTGCCACTGTAGCAGCAATGGTTAATTCACCCATGGAGTTGGTAAGATTCTGGACTACGATAGCAGACATGGAGAAAATGGCAGATGTGATGCCGGCGGGAAAACCCAGCTTAACCAGGCGGTTAATCAGTACTTTATCGGGAATGAAGACCGAGCGTGATAGATCCAGCTGATCTTTCATACGCAGGAGACGGATCGTGCAGAATACACCGGAAATTGCCTGAGCGATAATGGTGGCCCATGCGACACCGGCAATACCCCAGCCGCAGTATTTCACAAAGACGATGTCCAGAACGATATTGGTAACACAGGAAATGATCAGAAAAATCAGAGGATAAACACTGTCACCCATTCCACGCAGCACACCGGATAGTATATTGTACGCTGCAGCACCGGTCATTCCGATAAAGATGATCTGGAGATATGTCACTGCGCCGACTGAAACATTTTCCGGAGGATGCACGAGAGAGACCAGGAACCGTGTGAGAATGAAACCCAGAACAGACATCAGAACGCCCGAAGCGATAATCAGAAAAAAGGTGGAACCAACCAACCTGGACAGTGTCTTTCTGTCTTTTGCTCCAAAGTATTGTGCCGCTAATATGCTTGCACCGGTGGAAATTCCCATAAACAGTACAAGCATCAGGTTCAGGATTGGACCAGATGTACCGACTGCCGCAAGTGCTGTATCCCCTATATACTGTCCGACAATAATCGAGTCAACGGTATTATATAATTGTTGGGCAAAATTGCCGATCAGCAATGGGATGGAAAAGGCAATCAGGGTGTCCATGGGCTTTCCAACAGTCATGTCCTGCACACCGAATAGGGAAGAGACTTTTTCCATGATTTTCATGCGGTCTGGCCTCCTGTCAGTAATCCAGGTGCGATTATAACATGCTGTTCATGAAGAAACAATCGCAATGGATTGAAAATAGCAACCCACATATGATCATCCTGTCCTGGATTGTTTACAGGAATCAATGGCCGCGCCTGCAGTGCTCAGGTCATACTGATTCGTTTGAAAGACTTGTTTTGATTGACATACTTTTTCCTTGTGGCTTATAATTCCGAAGTGAATATGAAAGGAGCGATGTTCTTTGAATTACAAGAGCCTGTCTGTGATTCTGGCAATAGGATTGATCGTTTGTCTTGCTTTTGCAATCTATCAAACCAGCAACAATGGTTCGTTGAAAAAAGAAAAGGAACAATTCATTGCGGAAAAAAATGAATTGGACCATCAGATCTCCGACCTCAATACGGCTGTTCAGGAACTGAAAACCAGTAACACTGCGCTCCAGGCTCAGGTTACTGAGGCGACAGATACAAATCGTACACTGACAGAAAATGATCAGAATGTCCTGCAGATTATCGATTCATCAATAAAACAGATGAAACAACTGAAGAATTCACTGAGAAACGCAAAAGAATCACTTGGCATCCCTCAAGAATCCGAACCGGAAGACGAGAATCGTGAAAATGATGCTCAATCAAGTCTTACATCTGCGGAAGCACTGAACAGTATGACAGCGGAAGTGCTTAAGGATATTGGAACTATACAGTCCGGTATTGCTGCACTCAATCAGACGGTGAGTGATCAAAAGGAGATGCTCAGTGCAAATGAAGCTGCGATTCAATCACTCAATCACGAAGTGGAGCTGCAGACAGAAAAAATAACTGCTGCCGATACAGCATTAAAGGAAAAAGAAGGAAAAATCGGTGAGCTTGAGACAAAAATCAGTGAATATGAGGGCCAGCTTTCCATGATGAGAACAACCGTGGAAGAATGGCTGACACCTTCGGAGTCTTCAGAGAATAATGAATGATCGTTATGTTTTATATGAATTAAAATCTGCGATTTCATTTTCGATTTTTCAGCATAAGCGAGAAATCATGTCCTCGACAGGAAGAAATCAGGCCGTTTAATACATTTGCTATGCTTTCGTGACGTCTTTCCTATTGACTTTGATCTCTGTACGACCTATAATAAATTACACGCTTATATGCATAGGGAAAGGATGTTTGAGTATGAAAAAGGGTCTTATTGTCGTTTGCATTCTTCTTGTTGCCGCTCTCATTTGGGCAGGCGTTTCAACCAGTCAGAAAAATGCAATTTCGTCCGAACTGGATTCCGTGAAAGCTGAAGTATCCACAATCACTGCTTCCTTAACGAAAGCTCAGGAAGAACTGAATAATGCAAAAGCTGCAACTGACGCTGCTGTTGAGGCAGCCAAAGCAGAAGCTCAGGTGACGATTGATAACATGACTGCTGAAAAAACGCTGCTCGAAGGCAAAATTACCGAGTTGAATGATCAGATTACAATTGTCACAGCAGAGAATACAGATCTGAAGGAAAACCTGGAAGGTGTGACTGAGATCATTCGCAGTGCACTTGCCCTGATTGATGGAACCCCCACTGAGGAAGTACCTGCTGAGGATGCAGGCGCAACTGAAGCAGATGAAACAGTTTCTGAAGAAGCACCTGCTGAAGAGACCCCTGTAGCAGAAGACGCTGTCGTTACTGAGGAAGCTCCTGCCGCAGAAGAAACAGCTGTTGCTGAGGAAGCTCCTGCTACTGAAGAAGCTCCTGCTGCTGAAGAAGCAGCCGTTGCTGAGGAAGCTCCTGCTACTGAAGAAGCTCCTGCAGAAGAAGCTGTAACAGAACCCGCGGGTGAAGGCGAATCTACTGAAACTACTGAAGAAGCCCCTGCAGCATAATCTGACATATTGATAAGACTGCGGCGAAATGCCGCAGTTTTTATATATTTGACGAATGAATATGAAGCATGTAAAATGAAGTCATCATATGCGCTTGATACGTAAATGCAGGAGGATATTTGGAACTGAACGCCTTTGGAATAGAAACTGGCTGCTGATTTCTGCAAATCTGAATTTTGTGTATGCAGCATATTACGGGAGAGATAGGATATGTCCAAGTGCGAAGGATTTCAGGTCATGCTGGATGATGAGACAGCTGATATGATGACCAGGCAGTTTGTTGCTTTTGATACCGAAACGACTGGGCTGGATTTCAGAACAGACAGGATTGTGGAGCTCGGAGCCGTACTTTTTGAGAATGGAATCCCAACCCGATCTTTCTCCAGTCTTGTGAACTGCGGACTGTATGTAAGGCCGAGTTCACAAAACGTCAATCATATCACCAATGAATCACTGAGGTCAGCTCCGCGGGAGTCTGAAGCCTATCGTTCGTTTATCGAGTTTTTAGGCCCTGCCGCACGGGGAGAAGTGCTGTTGTGTGCCCATAATGCCAAATTTGATTTCAGCTTTCTTATGAAAGGATTGGAACGGTGCGGACAGGCCGGAACGTTTTATTACATAGATACGCTTTCATTATCACGCAACCTGCTGAATATGCAGGATTATAAACAGCAAACCATAGCGGAAGCACTGAATATCGACAATGAAGATGCCCATCGGGCATGTAATGATGCAATGGTCTGTGGTAAGATTATGTGTCATTTAATAGATGCCTATCGCCAGCAAAAAAATAGTTAAAGGAGGAAACATGGACGCCGAAAACAAGGATCTTTGGGATACATATCTTTCGTTGGTAAAAGATGCATATAAAAACCAGGATGGTATAAAGCGCAAAGGCAAAAAGAAAAAGGTCTGGAAGCAGGAAACTGAGTTTGAGCTTCCGGACGACCCACCTATTGATGATGCGGTGATTCAGTCCATCGAACAGGGTACGGCTGATCAAAACAGCCGGTTGGTTGAAGAGTTTGCAAAGCTCCGCGATATGATCTCCTGGATGATTTCTGGCAACGAATCGAAGTCACTGCGTCAACTTCACAGAATGGCAGAACAGCAACGGCTGTATTTACTTGCTGAAAATGAATTGGCCGGAATTGATATTCAGGCATTTATGGATGAGCACGTACTGGACTATGTACATACGGATGCCCGGGCTTTTGAAGATTATTTGTCTCATGAAGAACTGATGGTCTATTCAAGCCTGAGCTCAAACAAATACAGGCACGGTACGCTGCTCAATACAGTGAATTGTGAAGATTTCTTTGCACAGTTTGAGGAGAATGCACTGCAGGGCTTTCTTGAAACGATGTTTTTTCACAGAAAACTGGAGCGTCATCTGCTTTTCTGCTTTTCAAGGTCTTTCCAGTATGTGGGCCAGGTGATGGAAGCCAGTCTTCCTGACAAACCCAAGCTGGTTTATCGCATTCTTCCTGCTGTCGAATCCGTGTGCAGTTCATACATGCGGGAATTCCAGGCTTCCTTTCCAATGCATCGTATTGTCGAGCTGGTTTCCAACAGAAAGAAATACAGAAAAGCCGCAGCTCAATATGAGCGAATTATTTCGATCAAACGTGCTTTGCTTCGTGCTATTCCGGCTCATTATCGAGACCTGTATCCGCTTGCCCGGATGATGCACAGAAAATTCATCCTGCATATTGGTCCTACAAATTCCGGGAAAACCTATGATGCTGTTTCACGGCTGGAAGCTTCAGGAAATGGGGTGTACCTTGCACCACTGCGCCTTCTTGCATATGAACAGTTCGATATCATCAACCATGACGGAATTCCCTGCAGTTTACTGACAGGGGAAGAAGAAATATCCGTTGTATCTTCCAGAATCACTGCATCAACGATTGAAATGGCAGACCTGGAGAAGCATTATGCTGTCGCTGTCATTGATGAAGCACAAATGATTGCCGATCCTGAACGTGGAGGAAGCTGGTCATCAGCAATCCTTGGTCTGCTTGCCGATGAAATCCATGTTTGTGCTTCTCCGGACGCAGAGCAGTTATTAAAAAGGATCATTGAAGATTGTGGTGACAGTGTAGAAATCGTTCATCATTATCGGCAGACGGAACTGGTTGTACAGAAACATCCGTTCCAGTTTCCTCAGGATGTGAAGGATGGGGACGCTCTGATTGTATTCTCAAAGCGCAGTGTGCATGCCGTAGCAGCTGAACTGCAAAGTGCCGAGCCCTGGATCCATACTTCCATCATTTATGGGGCACTGCCGTATGAAGTGCGACATGAACAGGCAAGACGATTCAGAGAAGGAGAAACACAGGTCGTTGTTTCAACAGATGCAATCGGTATGGGATTGAATCTGCCGATCCACAGGATTGTTTTCCTTGAAATGACTAAATTTGATGGGCGGGAAAGCCGTGATCTTACCAATGCGGAAATCAAGCAGATCGCAGGGCGGGCTGGTCGGTTTGGCATCTATGATGAGGGGATTGTTGCTGCAACAGGAGGCATATCCTTTCTCAGAGAAGCACTCAGCGTAAAAGACCATCCTCTCACTGAAGCGGTTATTCAGTTCCATGAATCCTTACTTGGCATTGATGCGCCATTATCTGTGATTCTCAGCCGCTGGAATGACATTGATGCACAGAGTGGATGGAATAAAGCAGATACAGACCGCCTTCTGTTCCTGGCCAAGGCTATGGAGAACAGTCATACAGATAAGCAGTTTCTGTATCGAATGATTACAATTCCTTTTGACGAAAAAGACAATACATTGCTGGAACTGTGGAAAGAAATGTATTTGCTGGAAGAAAGAGGCAAGCACCTGAATGTTTTGGAACGGTTGCCTGAGCCGGTCGATCCGAAGGATCTAAACGCACGCGATCTGGATCGACTGGAACATGAATACAGAGAGTGCGATCTGTTTGCAAACTATACACGCCTTTTTCTGAGGAGCAGGGAAGATATACGGGCTGTCATTGAGGAAAGAAAATCACTCCTGTCCAAGGCCATTATGAAGATCTTGGCGGGAAGAAAACTGCACGGAAAAACATGCAGGCGATGCGGCCGTCATATGCCATGGAATTATCCATTTTCATTGTGTGAGAGATGTATTCACCAGGATAGAAAACCGGGGGTTTATTTCCGTTAGGAAGGTATTCATTTGAGAAGGGGCGTTGTCCATGAAAATTTCTGTTCCGGAAGATGAGAAAAACCGTGTTCAGGGAAACCTTGTCGTGTGTGTTGCCGCAGCCGTTCTGTTGGCATGCGTCCTGTATATTGGCAATATCAGTGCATTCGTAGGAAAGATACTGAATACTCTTTCTCCGTTTATGGTTGGCGCGGCATTTGCCTTTATGCTGCTTCCCATGGCAAGAAGAATTGATTCCTTTCTGAAAAGGAAAATGAAATGCAAAAAAGCCAATGCTATAAAAGGCATCAGCACAACACTGTGTATGGTTGTGCTGGTAGCAGCGATCATTGGTTTTCTGGTCATTCTTCTTCCGCAGCTGGTGGCTTCCTTTCAGTCTCTTGTTGGCGTTCTTACAAATTTTGTCAATAACAATGAAAGCACGATCAATGACTTTCTCATTAAGAACGGCTGGATTACGGTGGAAAGTACTCAGCTGAATTCCATATGGGACAACCTTCTTTCTACGGCAACGCAGTATATTACAGTGGTTATACCAAATATTCTTTCCCTGTCTTCAAAAGTATACTCCTTCATTTTTCAGCTTTTTGTTGGTCTCATTGTTGCATGCCATTTTCTCATCGAAAAAGAAAGCATCAGCAGGCGATGCAAACGAGCCAGTTATGCCATGTTTCAGAAAAAAACGGCTGAATCCCTTATTTTCTGGTTTCGCAGGGCGAATACTATTTTTTCCGGATTTATCTCGGGCAAGATTATCGATTCCCTGATTATTGGGATTCTGTGCTATATTTTCATGCTGATTACCAACATGGAATATGCAGTACTCATCAGTGTTGTGATTGGTGTTACGAATATTCTTCCATTTTTTGGACCATTCATTGGTGCAATTCCGAGCATACTTATTCTATTGATGATCAATCCGCGGAATGCACTCATTTTTGCAATCTTTGTATTGGTTCTGCAGCAGGTTGACGGAAATCTGATTGGGCCGAAAATTCTCGGTGATCATGTCGGCATCTCACCTCTGTGGACTATGATTGCCATTATCCTGGGAAGCGGGCTGTTTGGCTTTACTGGCATCTTACTCAGTGTTCCAGTGTTTGCTCTTTTCTATGCACTTGTGAACGCCATCTTCGAGACGCGGCTTTCAAAGAAGAATCTTCCGATACAGGCCGAGGCATACGATTCAGTTCCGCCGTCTGCTGATCATTGAGTTCCCTCATTGACAGTACCGGCATGCATAAAAACCGATGGAATCACAAAAAAGTATTGACAGATAGCCAGAAATTGATAATATCATCCGGTGCAGTTTCTGAACGGGTAAACTGCAGAAATGGAGGAGTTCTATTTTGGCGCAAATGGTTGCTTTCCATAACCATGGCTCAAAGCTGATTGCTCACAGAGGAATGAGTGCATTCCGACTTGAAAATACTGTGCCCGCGTTTCGCCTTGCAGGAGAACGCAAATATTTTGGTATAGAAACTGATGTTCACCGGACAAGAGACGGAAAATTCATTATTATCCACGACGATGATACATTCCGCATGACTGGAGAACGGAAAATCGTTGAGGAAACCGGTTTTCCTTCGCTGAGAAGCTTAAAAATGATTGATCCGATGCATCCGGAAGGCAGTCCGCTTCAGCTTCCCACACTGGATGAGTATCTGCATATCTGTCGGGAAACCGGGAAAACAAGTGTGCTGGAAATTAAACACCATATGGAAAGTGAAGATCTGGAGAATATTGTGCAGAATGTCATGGACCATGGCATGCTGGATCATACGATATTTATATCGTTTGATCTCGCGAATCTGGTTCAGCTTCGCATGCGGCTCCCTGAACAGAAAATACAGCTGCTGATGAATGCGGATGCCGGGAACCTTATTTCTGAGCTGAGCACCTATCAGCTGGATCTGGATATCTGCTATACCGAATTAACTGAGAAACGGTTCAAGCAGCTCCATTCCGCCGGCATTGAGGTGAATGTTTGGACTGTGGATGATCCCGATGTTGCGGAAGAGCTTTCCAGCTGGGGTGTCGATTATATTACAACGAACATTCTGGAAGAAGCAGAAGAAAACTGATTGAAGCAAAAAGCCCTGAGGTGCACGCAGGTTATGACTCGCACTTCAGGGATTTTTGTATGGCTTTTGATCTGTGCGTTGGTAAGGTCAGGCAGCACAACATGTGTTCCGCCGCCTCAGAGGTCTGAGACACCGGTCGTTACGCGGCCTATGGAAACAGGAAGATTTCCGTTTCTTGTACGTATGTCATCGAGCATGGATCTGGATGGGATCTCTGTCTGAAGTGTCACATGGTATGTCAGTTCATAGATGCTTCCCATTTCAGCTGTGCGTACTTTTTCCAGTGTGTAAGCCTTGGTATGGGAAGACAGAATATCATCAAACATATTTGTATAGTCAAGTGATTCCGGAACTGAAATCTTCAGCTGACGGTCATACACTTTTTCCTCCCCGAAATGCAGCTGATTGAGAAGCAGAATCATGACAGCATATGCGAAGAGCAGGATGCAGGCAATGGCTACATAACCGCCCCCGAGGCAAAGACCGAGTGCCATAGAGAGAAAGACCGCCAGTATTTCACGTGCTGTGCCCTGAGCGGAACGGAACCGTATCAGGGAAAAAGCGCCTGCAACGGCAAGACCGGCACCCAGGTTTCCATTCACGACAAGAATGACTGAAGCCGTGATTAATGGAAGAATCGAGAGGGTAATCACAAAGCTTTGGGTATATTTGCCTGTACGCATATAAATCAATGCGGCGACTGTTCCCAAAACCAAAGCCAGACAGAGGCAGGCAAGAACCGGTACAAGATTCAGACTGGATGTGTTTAGAATAGAATTAAGCAACGAAGTGTACCTCCTTGAATTGTTCTGTTTCGGTGCTGGAACTGTACCGGATGAATCGTGTATATCCTTCACCGTATTTGGAAAAATGTACCTGGCGAATGTTCAGATTCCAGAGTGAATCTGTCAGCCAGCATGGAAAAACCATGGGTAGTTTCAGCTCCATCATGCGCAGACCGCGGTCAAGAAGGAGATAACCATCACTTCCACAGCGGAGGTCCAGGTCGTCTGCACGGAAACGGATCGAGGAGTCGAAGGTTACACGGAGGTCAACACCGTCTGGCGCCTGCCATGTTTCACGTTCATATGCGATGATTGCTCTGGGCTGAATCCCAGGATACAGATCATGAAAGTATGCGATTTCATGACCGATTTGTCCTGTGGATGTGGGCATATACCCGCTTTGGAGGGCGTTATAGGCATCAGCGTACTTCATTTCAACACGACGCTTGTATACGATACCATTGTACTTCTTCTTGATTTCAGCGAATGCCGTGCTTTGATCAGAAGCAATGCTTCCATAGATTCGAAGTCGAAGCTTTTCTTTGTATATCGGGCGTTCAATGGAACGACGGGCGAGGATACAGTCATCCGTGTCATAATACAAGGAACAGGTGGTTGGATCGGGATAATTCATTTGTTTAAAACCATGAAGCCGAAGGATGTCTGTAATAGCATGATATTGAAATGAATCCAATAGATATTTTTTCTCAACACGTGCGAACACTGTCTGAAAACCTGACATGTTCTTTCACCTCCATTGAATGTTCGTCCCTTTCGGAGGACAGGTTCATTCTATGCCTGCACAATGAATGGAAAATGACTGAAAATTGAAAAACAGGTGAAGATTCTCAAAAAGAATACTTCAGATTGCAGTATTGGATGTATGAAGCTGAAAGACTGATTGCAATAAACGCAGCCTTACGGCGCAGGCTGCAGGATGTGCGTGGCAAAAAAACGCTGATGGATATTTGATTTCTGTGTGGTTGTCCATACTATCAGGGGAGGAGCATTTGTTGTTTCGGGTGCATTATGTTATGATACTGATAGAAATCGAAGAGGTGACTGAGTTATGTTGTTTTGTGAATCATGCCATGCTGTTTTTTCGAACGGACATTTCTGCCCTCTCTGCAGAAAACGAACGATTCGCGATGTAAAGGAAAATGATCTGTGCTTTTTCACAGAACAAAAATACCTTATGGCGTCCGTTGTTGAAGATATTCTCAATCAGAATGCGCTTCCTTTTATCACAAGGCCTGTTTATGGAGCCGGTATAACCGCTGTTACCGGACAGGTATTGGACTCCATTCGGTTTTATACGCCCTACCTGCATTATGAACAGGCATGCGGCTTAATGGAGACGATGTTTCCGGAGGAAGAAGCCGGATCTTTGTCTGACAGCAGTGAATCATGAGATGGAGCATACAGAATGGGGAAACAAATGAAAGAGGGCACAATACTTCACGGCTTTCGGATCATGAAAATACAGCCTTCCCATGAGCTGCACGGTACAATGATTCAAATGCAGCACCCAAGCGGGGCCGTGCTGTATTATCTGGATAACGGGGTTGAAAACAAAGTCTTTTCGATCGCGTTTCGAACTTTGCCGGAGGATCATACCGGTGTATTTCATATTCTTGAGCATTCACTGCTTTGTGGATCAGAACGTTATCCTGTGAAAGAACCGTTTACAGAGCTGCTCAAAGGATCGATGAATACTTTTTTGAATGCGATGACCTTTCCGGATAAAACGGTATTCCCGGTCTCAAGCCGCAACGAAAAGGATTATCTCAATCTCGTCTCTGTCTATCTGGATGCCGTTTTTCATCCCCGGCTTCTTCAGGATAAGCGCATTTTTTCTCAGGAAGGATGGCATATTGAAACGGATGAGTCGGGGACACCAAGCTATAAAGGTGTTGTACTCAATGAAATGAAAGGTGCAATGAGCCAGCTGAGTGAAACCGTGAGCCGCGGAGTCAGAAAAATGATGTACCCTGATTCATGCTATGGCTTTAATTCAGGAGGGGACCCTGAGTGGATTCCGACGCTGTCCTATGAATCATGCATTTTGATGTACCGGAAGTATTATCATCCTTCCAACTGCATTGTGTATCTTGATGGAGATGTTCCGCTTGAACAGACACTGGAAATGCTGGACGGCTGTTTTTCCAGGGCAGACTCATGCAGTATACATCCTGTCATCTCCTTGCAGCAGCCGAGAAGCGGTGCTTTCGAACAGTATTATGAACTGCCCGAAGGGGTTGAGAGTAAAAATCGGAGCCAGCTGACATATGGCCGCATCCTTGGAACGTGGAGGGACCGAATCAAATGCATGGCAGCGGCAGTCCTGTGCGATGTGCTTGCGGGATCCAATGAAGCACCGTTGACATATGCTGTTTTGAAAAATGGGCTTGCACAGGATGTTTCACTGAAAATCAACGCCGCACGGCTTCAGTTCGATATGACATGTACATTCATCAACCTGGTTGACGGAGGAACAGATGCCGCGCTTCGGTGTCTGCATGATACGGCTGAAACGCTGTACCTTCATGGCATTGACAGGGAAGAGCTGACCGCAAGCATAAACCAGATGGAATATGCGGACCGGCAGCAGGAAGAACCGCAGGGAATAACCAGGGCCGTCCTGATGCTGAACAGCGTTTTATATGGTGGAGATCCGCTTCTTTATCTTGAACAGGATGATGCATATGATGCGCTTCGTCACATGCTCGAAACAAATGAATTCGAAAACCTTCTGCATGAAATGTTTCTCGATGATACCCCCGGTCTTCTGATGCATACGCTCCCATCACCAACACTTGGCAGGGAACTTCGCGATCGTGAACAGAAGAGACTTCTGTCGATTACAGCATCATGGACGGAAGATGAGAAAAAACAAAATGCAGAAATGAATCAGGATCTGGTTCGGTGGCAGCATAAACCGGACACGCCGGAAGCGCTGGAAACCATTCCGCGTCTTCATCTCTCGGATATCGGCGATATGCCGAAACCTGCTGAGACGATTCTTCGGGAGATACAAAAAGCAAAAGTGCTGTTTCATCCTCTGCAGACAGATGGGATTGTAGCACTGTCGATTTATATCTCATTGAATGATTTTACACTCCATGAATTGACAGTGCTGAGCCTGCTGGCTGCTATGATCGGTTCACTTCCGACCTCACGTCATGATGCGCGTACGATCCAGCGCGAAATAAGGAAATGGATCGGCAGCTTCTCCTGCAGCATCAGCGCGTACGCACCGGACGGAGAGAAACGCGATGTCTGTGAAAGTTGTATGCTGGTTCAGGTTGAGTTTGTTGAAAAGAATTTCAATATTGTGATGCCGCTGATTCATGAGCTGCTGACTGAGACTGTTTTTGATGCAGAGAAGATGCGCGAAATGGTTATGCAGATGCGGGAAGGAATGAGACAGTCCCTGGTGAGCCGCGCCCATTCTTTTGCCATGCACAGTGCTCTGTCTCATTTTGGAAGTACGGCAGCAGTCAATGAAGCCTGCAGAGGATTCACGAAATGGAAGTATCTCAATGCTTTCCATGATCATTTTGAAGAATATCGGAAGGAAGCGTTGAAAGTTGCAGCGAAATTCCAGGAGGTCCTTGGTCCATCACGCATGGTCATCAGTGAAGCATTTGACACACCACATGATTTTTCTTCCTTCCTATCGTGCTTTTCGAAAGGGATAAAGCCGCCGGAATATGCTGAATATCATTCATATCTGCCCATGCATTCTGCTTACTGCATACCAGGCCAGAGCAGTGCTGCAGTCCTTGCATACCGTTTTCCAGAAACTCAGGAGTATACCGGAAGCATGGCCGTCGCAGCACATTGCCTGTCGTTTGGTACTTTGTGGAACAAGATCAGAGTTTTGGGTGGCGCATATGGGACGGGCATGTCGATTCGATATAATCGGAATATGATTGCATACTCCTATCGCGACCCGACCCCGGACCGTTCTCTTCGGCTTTTCCGAACGCTTTCAGAAGATATCAAAGCAGAAGCGGTCAATGAAAGACTCGAGCAGTCCATCATCGCATGCATCGCAGCCCATGAACCACTCCTGACTGCAAAAGATGAAGCTTTCGATGCAGATCTGCACTATCTGACGGGGCGATCCTATGACGAAAGCAGAAGAGTCAGGGAGGAAATGATTGCAACCAGACCTGCCGATCTGCTTAAGATCAGCACGCTGCTTGCGGAGATGGCAAAACATGGGTCTGTCTGTGTTGTCGGGCACAAAGCTGCCATAGAGCGGTGCAGCGGCCTGGATTTCATAGATATCAATGCATAAAAAAACGAAGAAGGTGCTTTGGCCTTCTTCGTTTTTTTATGTCAATGTGATTTGATTTCAACGTGTTCCATAAAATCGGTGCCCGTTTCGTCCGGACCTACAGATGAATAGGCGAGGCCAAACAGACCATTATCGAGAGGCCCGCCTGCAACAACTTCAAACCGGTATTTCTTTCCGTTTTTCATCTTAGCAGACAGACCAAGCTGGGATTCATGACAATGAAAAGCTTCTGCAGCAACCTGGAGACTGGTTTTTCCTCCGAGAACCGTCATGGGAATCTCCCAGTCCATATGAACAGGATTCTCTTCATAAAGATGCAGGTAAAGTTTGAGCGGCTTTCTGTTCAACTCTCTCTCATCATCACGCAGTATCCTAAGACAGATATCGGCAACAGCCATATGTGCACCATGCCCGTATTCACCTCCAAGGTCCTGTGTACAGACGACACTGGGATTTGCGCGATTGAGCATCTCTGCAACCGCATCAAGTGAAGTGTCAACGCCTCCCCACTGTTTATAGGTTGTTGACATTTTCACGGTTGCGGTTTTATCGATCAGGCCGATTAAATAGGGATATTCATGGATGCCGCAGGTCCAGAGTCCGTTGAGCATCTCATGATAGCGTGTGGTATTTCTGCAGGTCATATAAGCGACTGCAACATGCAGCTGTTTTTCCATTGCATACCAGGGGAGTGTGCCGCCGAAAAACAGCAGTTCATCATCCGGGTGGGCAACAAGAATGAGAAGATCTGCATCCGTGCAGGGTGGCTCCCAGACCTGAACCCATTCCGGCAGCACTCCCTGAGAAAAAATGCTGATTTCAGAAAGCGGGATTTGCCCCATATGGTCAGTAGAAGTAAAACGGACGGACCTGACCCCATCCAGCGCTATATATTCATGCAGGTAGATTCCTTTGTTTACGTTCTCAAGAAAAACATATTCATTGCGGTCGGGGTTCCATACTTCCAGGGTGACTTCTGCTTCACAGTCATCCCAGACCATATAGAGTCCATAGATTGGATTGCCTTGCGGGGCGGATATTTCGATCCAGTTCTGTGCATACGCCTTCCCCTGATACGGCGATTTGAATTTGCCGTCGGTCAGGCGAAATAACTTATCTGTGCTGAGTGCATGAAAAGTACAGGAATCTGAAATCTCCTCGGCTGTTTCCTCAGCGCATACAGGAAGTGTAAAGAGAAGAAGGATGGAGAACAGAACAATGCACTTTATGGTATTCATACTTGCACCTCAATCATTCTGCGGATCTGTCCAGATCCCGGTTTTCAGATTCAGCCCTGTATTTTTCCAAGTAGTGACATAATAATCCGTGCGATACTTGAATGCACCGGTCTGACTGTATTCATTGCATCCTGCGCCGTACAGTGTTCCGTCGTCCAGCACCACGTAGGATTGAAGACTGCCGACAGCACAGCCCGCTACATTTGATTCCGGAGAGGCCTGCAGAGACACTGAACGTGAGGGGTGTTTGCCAATGCCCATCTGACCATGGTAAACGCTGCCCCACTGCCAAAGACCTCCATCCGTGGAAATGGCAGCCGAATGGGCATTATAGGCCATGACCTCTGTGATCACAACAGGTTCAGGAAAATGGACTTTCACAGGGACAGCAGACCGGGCCTTAACGTCCTGATTGCCAAGCTGATAAAAATCGTTGCGTCCCCATGACCACAGTATGCCATCATGGTCGATCCCAAAGCCTGCATCGCCTCCGCAGGCAATTTTGTCAAAAGAACCGGAAACGGATAACTGAACCGGGGAAAGTACATTTTTCCAGTTGCTGGCATCCAGCAGCTGACCGAATTCGTTGTCGCCCCATCCGTAAATCTGACCATCGGAATCCATGCACATGCAGAATTTTCCGCCGCACTGAATATCGGTGATTTTTTCCAGTGCAAGCATAACGGGACTGTTCTGGCTCTTTCTGTTCCCATTCCCGATTTGACCATTGCTGTTCCGACCCCAGGCCCAGACATGACCATCCGAATCCAGGGCAAGGCAGTGTCCAAAACCGCATGCAATTTTGACGATGTGCTCAAGCCCCTCAATCTGTATTGGCGTTTTGACAACGGAAATGTTGTTTCCCTGTCCCTGCTGGCCATAGTTATTTGCACCACATGTATAAACAGAACCATCTTTCATCAGAAAGAGAACAGCGACGTTGCCGCAGGCAATATCCTGAATCTGGTTTCCATCAATCAGTGTGATTCCGGATTGTGGCGTGCGGATGCGGCGGGTGTTGCCTGTTCCCAGTTGTCCACGTCCGTTGTCACCCCACACCCAAAGACTTCCATCAGCAGCGCGGGCATACCCAAAACTGCCGCCGGCACGAATGAGAATGGGTTCTTCTGAGAAAGCACGGCTGGTAAGGAGAAGGCATGTAAGCATAAGAAAAAGAATAGCGAAGCGTTTCAAAGAAATTCACCTGCCTTATATCATTATACCATGTTCAGAGGAAACATCACAGCAGAACTCGGTCTGTAAAGACAGAATACGGTTTGGAAACATGCCTGACTGCTTTTTTTCTGGCTTTTTATGCAAATCGAGGGGATTTATTGGAAGAATACGGGAAAATATGGTATACTATGAAGATGAAAAAGTGTATTCTATGTACCTTCGGAGGTATTCATATGAATGATAACCAGACTCGCAAACGTCTTGCGGCTATGATCATGGCGACTTCTTTTTTGCTGTCTTCATGCTCAGGCGGTACATCTTCAGATTATTCGCGCGCACGGTCTCTGTTCAGCGAAGGAAAATATGACGAGGCCCGTGAGCTGTTTCGTGCCATTGGGGAATATGAAAACAGCACAAAATATATAGCCTACATCGATGCATGGAATGCAGGAAAAAACGGGGATTATGAAACTGCATATCAGGGCTTTTTGTCTCTGGCAGGATTTCTTGACAGTGCAGAAGAAGCGGCGGATTTCTCTGAGCAGGCGAGGAAAAATGCCTATTCAGGTGCACTGTCGCATTTTCGACGCGGTGAATACGATGAAGCCATTGAGTCACTGACCGGTCTTGAGGGATATGAAGACGCGGATCTGTATCTCAAGTATGCTTCTGCCATGATTTCCGCCAGAGAGGGACAGCTGGATCATGCCATTGATTCGTTTCAGGGACTGGGTGAATTCCGGGACAGTGCGTTTCAGGCAGAAAAATGGTCTGCGAAACAGAAGGAAGCTGAATACAACAAAGGCTGCTCCCTTATCAAGGACGGTGATTATCAAGGCGCAGCTGATGTGTTTGCCACGCTGACAGATTATCAGGACGCTGAGCGCTATCTGAAATATGCACAGGCGCAGATCAGCCTGGCAAGCGGAGACCATGAGGCGGCGCAGAAAGCTTTTACGGAGCTTGGCGTATTTCTTGACAGTTCTGCGATGGCATCACAGGCAGACAATGCTGGCAGCGAAGCCCTCCTGAATGCTGCTGATGCAGCCATTTTACGCGGTGCCTATCAGGAGGCTGCAGATCTGCTCAGTGCTGAGTCGCTTTCGGGGAATGACGATGCAACAAAACTTTTGACCTATGTACAGGCGCTGCTTTCGGCTCAGAACGCCGATTATGATTCGGCCATTGAAATGCTTTCCGGTCTGGGCACATTCCGTGACAGCGCAGATCAGCTCGCTTCAGTTCGAACTTCAAAGAATGAACAGACTTATCAGCAGGCCGTGCGTTTGTTTGATGAGGGGAAAACAGAGGAGGCAGGGGTTCTGTTTTCTGGACTTCAGGATTATGTGCCGGCTAAGGAATATATCATTTATCTTTCCGCGCTGAGTCAGGAAGCAGCCGGCGCTTATGATGAAGCAGCTGTTTCTCTGCGTCAGATCCCTGAGTTTCTTGATGCCGGTGAAAAAGCGGACGCTGACTGGGAACTCTATTGCTCCGCATCCTACGCCCGGGCCCAGGAATTGTTTGAAAATGGCTCCTTCAAGGAAGCAGCATCTGTTTTTGATGGAATTGGCCAGTATGAAGCGTCGCCTGAGTACATGGCTTATATCCATGCAGAGCAGCTGGGGCGTTCCGGTGCATACGCTGATGCGGTAAAGGCCTTTGCGGAACTTGGTGATTTCTCCGACAGCAGTGCCAGGGCTACCGTCTATCGTCTTCTCCAGAATCAGAAGATCTATAATCAGGCTGTTTCCCTGTTCAATGAAGGCAAGCATGATGAGGCCATTTCAGCATTTGAAAAGGCTGAGCATTACGGAGACAGCGACCTGTATATCCGATATCTCCAGGCCGTGCAGCTGATGGATCAGCAGCAGTATGCGGAGGCATTTGCTGAACTTGAAAATCTGGGGACATTTCTTGACAGTGAATCACTGGCAGCAACAGCACGTGCTGCGGTGGAAGAGGCTTCATATCAGAAAGGCATCTCGTACTTTGAAAGCGGCAGTCTGTCGGAGGCAGGGGATTGTTTTAAACAGGCAGGTTCCTATGCCGATGCTGAGATGTATGTGAAGTATATCAACGCACGAACGCTTGAAGCGGCAGGTTCTTCTCAGGAAGCGGAGGCAATATACAGCACACTGCCGGAATTTCTTGACAGTGCGCAGCGGGCACAGCTTCTGCATGCCGGCAATATGGAGAATGCCTATCTTCGGGCCTGTGAGCTGACCAAACTCGGCCGGCTCAAGGAAGCCGAATCCATGTTTGCTGGGATAACCGGTTACGGGGATGTATCCACATATCTTCAGTATATCGGCGCAAGAATCACAGAAGAGTCAGATTCAGAAACGGCATATGCTGCATATACTCAGCTTGGTACATTTCTTGACAGTGCAGACCGCGCAGCATCCATCCGTGAGAATAAACTGCAGACTGCATATCAGGATGCGGTCAGGCTTGTGACGCTTTCTCAGTTTGATGAAGCCAGGAACGCATTTGAAGCGCTTGAAGGGTATCAGGACAGCGCAGAGTATGCAACGTATGTTTCTGCACGTATCTCTGAGGACCAGGGTGATCTGAAACAGGCTGAAGCATTGTATGCGTCACTCACGCAGTCTTTCCTGGACAGTGCCCAGAGAACTGAAGCAATTGATGCTGAAGCGGTTGAGGATATCTATGCGAACGCGGTTCTTGCCGTACAGCATGGTGAGTGGGACGAAGCTGCAGAACAGTTTCATGCTGTCTATCCTTATGAAGACAGCGAGATGTTCCTTCAGTACATTCAGGCTGAACAATACGCGAAGGATGGAAAGTATACTGCAGCCGCTGAGATGTTCACGTCTCTGGGTGAATTTGAAGACAGCGCATCCCGGGTCAAACAATGCCAGAATGCGCTGTACAATGCCGATCTGGAAAAGGCAGAAACGCTGCTTCAGAAAGGTAGACTTGCTGAGGCGCAGCTTGTCCTGTTGCCCTATGAAGATGAAACAGCGGTCGAGCTGGCATCTTATATTCAGGCTCTGCAGCTGATGGATCAGGGAAAATATGCGGATGCGCAGAACGCGTTCCTTGCGCTTGGCGGATTCCGTGACAGCACCCGGTATGCAGATGACTGCGGGAAGGCGATTGAAGGCAATGCATATCAGAATGCTGTGAATCTTCTGGAAACCGGTGCGCTGAAGGACGCAAAAGTGGCGTTTGAAGCACTGGGAGATTATGCTGACAGCAAACAGTACCTGTCATATCTCGAAGCAGTATCGCTGCGGGATACAAATGATTATGCAGGTGCCATCAAACTGTTCCAGTCTCTCGGGTCTTTCAGGGACAGTGAGGAACAGCTTGAAAAAACTGCTGATACACAGACGCAGTCTGTCTATGTCTCCGGAAAGAAAGCCCTGGAAGAAGAACGCCTCGATGACGCTCTGGCTTGTTTCAGCCTCATCCCGGATTATTCTGACAGCGCAAAATATCTGAATTATATTCAGGCACGCTATGCTGAAATGCAGGGACAGTATGGTGATGCATCGCAGCTGTATGATTCGCTGACCAGCGGTGTGCTCGACAGTATGGCTCGTGGGGCAGACTGTGTGAAAAAGGAAAAGGATACCCAGCTCCGTAAAGCGTCCGAACTCATGGAGAGCGGAGAATGGCAAGCTGCCTTGGATATGCTTGAAAATGTCTCTTTGGATGTTCATGACGAAATAGCATATTGTCGTGCCGGGCTTCTGATGCAGGCCGGCCGGTATGAAGAAGCGCGTAATGCGTATGGGAATATTCTTCATGTGCGTTCGAGCCAATCCTATGCAGATGCCTGTGACACAGCCATTCGCAATGCTTCCTATGCGGAAGGACTTGAAGCACTTGAAAACGAAGATCTGGAAAAAGCCAGGGCTGCGTTTGAAAAAGCAGGTGCTGATTATCTTGATACGGAATCGTATCTTGCCTATCTGCAGGCGCGTGAAGCGGAAAAGGCCGAATCATTTGATACAGCCGAGAATCTGTATGGAAGCTGTGGTGATTTTCTCGACAGCAGCAGCCGTGCACAGGCGTGCCATCTTGCCAGCCTGCGGGCAAAATACCTGGATGCCGCAGTCCTTCTCGGTCAGGGCAGACTGAAAGCAGCGCGTACGATTTATGAAGGTCTCGACCACTATCTTCAGTCGGATGAATACCTCGCCTATATTGAAGGCCGGCGCCTTGAAAACGAAGAGGATCATGCCGGTGCTGCAAAAGCATTCTCTTCTCTGGGGTCCTTCCTGGACAGCGATATACGTGCTGCACGCAATTCTGATAAAGACCATGCTGCTTCCTATATGAAAGCGCAGAGATTGTATCAGCTCGGCCTCACAGAGGCGGCCAGGGATATGTTTGCCGGCATCGGGAATTATCAGGATGCGGAGTCTTACGCAGCTTATCTTTCTGAAGTCGCAACGTATCTTGAAGGCGATCATCTGGAAAAGGCTGAGAAATTTGCAGCCCTTGGTGACTTTGAACAGGCTGCCGAGTATGCCTCTTATCTTCAGGCTTTGAAACTGGAGGAAGAGGGACAGTATGAAGCTGCATCAGAAATATTCAGGGCGCACAGCGGATTCCTGGACAGTTCCGAGCACTATCTTTCAATCCCTTCCAAAATCATGGATCACGATTTGAAAGTGGCTGCAGAGTACCTGGCCGAAGGAAAAACAGACGAGGCTGAGAATGTCTATCAGACACTGCTCAACTATTGGGGAACACAGGGAGAATCGGTTGAAACAAAGATTGCTGAGCAGGCATCTGCTGCGGCAACCCTGGGCGATCTGAAAACAGCTGGAACACTGTATGCTCTTCTGATCCATCACGGAGACTCGCAGGCGGCTCAGGCTCTGATGACTCTGGCTCAGGAACAATATGATGCTGGAAGCTATTCCCAGACCCTGGAACTTCTTTCTTCCATGAATGAAGAGAACGATGCAGCAACTGCGTTGCGTGACAACTGTCATCTTCAGCTTGCAACTGCGGCAGAAGGCCGGAATGATCTGAAACTCGCATACAGTGAGTACTCGAAAATGACGGATTCATCCGGTAAAACTGAGCAAATGGAGCAGGCGTATGTGGATGCCATGAATCTGCTGATTGATGGAGACTATCTGAATGCGAGAGCTGCATTTTCTTCGCTGTATAACCTTCTTGACAGTGAAGAAAGAGCGAAAGAAGCCGGATATCGTGCTGCGGGTGAGCTCGAGGAGCAGGGAAAAGCGGAAGAAGCCAGCGCTCTTTTTGCTGAGCTTGGCGATTATCGTGACAGCGCATCCCGTATTAAAGAGCCATATCATAAACTGGCCATGCTGCTGATTGAAAAAGAAGCATGGGATGACGCAGCGGCGGCTTTTGAAAAAGCGGGCGAACCAGAAAGCGGACATCTTCTGATCCAGAAAACCCAGTATGAGCAGGCGATGGCTTTACTGGAAGAGCATAATTATGAAAAGGCCAGTGCGCTCTTTGCCCTGGCGGGTGACTATCTTGACAGTTCTGATCGTATTCAGGATGTCATTATTCAGCGTGGGGATGGATTTATGTCCAGCGCTGACTATCAGGCTGCGATTACTGCGTATGAAGCAGCTTATCCCACGGAAGAAGCATGGCAGCGGATTCAGAAGGCACATTATACATGGGGCGTTTCTCTGGAAGAATCCGGTGAACGGCAGGCTGCAAGTGAGCAGTTTGCGCTTGCCGGCAATTATGCAGATGCCGCGGAACGGATCAGAGAGCCGTTTGATCGTTATGGTGATGCCCTTGCAGCCGAGAAACACTATGGAGCTGCTGTGGATGCATATCTTGAGGCTGGGTGGAACGAAGAAACCAGGCTGAAAATCAGCTCGCTGCTGGATTCGCTGAAGGAGCGCCATCTCTATGATGAAGCACTTGAAGCTGCTGGTCATTTGAGCAGTGATGTATCCAGCACATACCAGGCCGATATTATGCTTCATAAAGCTGAATACCTGCAGTCCCAGAAGAAATGGGATGATGCAAGTGCTGCTTTTGCTGCGTCGTCCATGCCCGAACGTTCTGAAGAACCTTACGAAGTGTATGCGTCTTCGCTGCTTGAAGCCGGTCGTTTTGAGGATGCCATATCCGTTTACGACACTTTGGGTGACACACAGAAGACCAGGGAGCTGATCCACGCTGCGCGGATTCGACAGGCGAATGCATTCATGGAATCAGGCAGCTATGACGAAGCATATAAAACTCTGCTGGATATCGGTGAAGCAGATCAGGCACTGGAAGTATATCTTCGGGAGGGTGACTCTCTGCTCGCAAAAGGGCAATTTGATGCTGCCGCTGCAGCTTACAGCAAGGCGGGCGATACCAGGCTGGTCACAGACAGGATCAGCAAATGCAGGTACGCACAGGGAGAACAGCTTCTGGAAAAGAAGCAGTATAAGGATGCTGCACTGGCATACAAGGCAGCTCTGGGGCATGCTGATGCAGATGTGAAAATGAAAGAGGCATATCAGCTGGCTGCGGTTGAAGCACTTCAGGAAGAAAAGTACGCGGACGCAGCAGAGATATACCGTATACTTGGCGATATTCAGATGGCCAAAACTGCTTCCTATGCAAATGCACAGCAGCTTCTGAATCAGGGAAAATGGGAAGAAGCGAGCGCAGCCTTCATCAGTGCCGGTGATTATGAGGATGCGGCATCAAGGATTACTGAGCCTTATATCACCGCAGGCAACCGGTTTGCAGCGCAGGAACAGTATGATGATGCGATAGCCATGTACGCGAAGGCCGGTGAGGATGCAAAGGAAAGAATCCAGGCCCTGCATTATCAGCGTGCGCTTCGATATGAAGCCGAAGGAAAACCGGAACAGGCCAGCAGTGAATTTGTTGCGGCCGGGGATTATCTGGATGCTTCCCTTCGTGTATCGGGAACATTTATGTCTTCCGGAGAAGCATTCCTGAAGGTCGGCAGATTTGCCGACGCGATCAATGCTTTTTCCAAGGCCGGAAGCAAAGCAGATGAGCAGCTGGCACAGGCGCACTATCTTTATGCAGAAAGCTGTGCGGCAAGGGCTGAATGGTTTGAAGCGGAAAAACAGTATTTGGCAGCCGGCGCCTATGAAGATGCGCCGGAACGGCTTCAGGCGATGTATCTCACTGCCGGAAAAGCGCTCGCAGCACAGGGAAATCGTGAGGCAGCCATCTCCATGTATATGAAGGGTGGACTGGATTCTGAGGAAACCATTCAGGAACTTCATTATCAGCAGGCGGAAGATGCGCTTGCTCACGGCGAATGGGATAAGGCACATGATGCATTTGTCAGCGCAGGCACATACAGGGATGCCCAGGAGCGTGTTCTCGAACCTTACATGACAGCAGGAAAGTCTCTTCTTGCGCAGGGACGGTATGAGGACGCGATCAGCATGTTTGCCAGAACCGGTACGGCCGGAGAACAGGAGATTCAGAAGGTCCATTATCAGCATGCTGTCGATGCCCTGGGTGCTGAATCCTGGGAAGAAGCGCAGAGTGAGTTTGCAGCAGCAGGAAAATATCAGGATGCAGAAGACAGAATCAATGAGCCTTACCTGACTGCCGGGGATCTCCTTCTTACAGAGGGTAAATATGAAGAAGCAATCCAGATGTATGCACGCGCCGATGAGGCAGGGAAAGAACGTGTCTCGCTGGTACATTATGTGCATGCGGAAGCTTTGCTTGCTGAACAGAAATGGGATGAAGCCAATCGTGAGTTTTCGCTTGCAGGTGAGGGGGAAAACCAGGCCAGCCGAGTGAATGAGCCATATATCACAGCGGGCGATCATCTGCTTGCCTCGGGAAAATATGATGAGGCGGTCTCCATGTATGCCAGAGCAGGGGAAGACGGAAATGAATCCGTGAAAAAAGCGTATTATATGAAAGCAGAAGCCTTGATGGATGCACATGCCTGGGAGCAGGCCAGTGCTGCCTTTGCGGCTGCAGGTGATTATAAGGATGCTTCATCACGAATCAATGACCCGTTCTTTACAGACGGAGACCTGCTTCTGAAAGCCGGAAAATGGGATGATGCGATTGCAGTGTACGCGAAAGCCGGCGTAGCGGGCACAGAAAAGATCCAGCGCGCTTATTATGCAAAGGCGGAAGCCTTGCTCAAAGAGCAGGCATGGGAAAAAGCTGCAGCAGCGTTCCTGGAGGCAGGAAATGTGCTGGATGCTCAGACCAGAGTGAGCGAACCCTATATCACTGCAGGCAATCAGCTTCTGTCAGCACTGGCTTATGATGATGCTATCGCAATGTATGCGAAAGCTGGAGAAGCGGGAACGGCACTGATTCAGAAGGCATATTATGAAAAGGCCGTCAAGATGATGGCTGAGCAGCAGTGGGCAGAGTCAAGCGCTGCGTTCCAGGCCGCCGGGGACTATCTGGATGCGGCAGGGCGTGTGGCGGAGCCTTTCCTGAAGGCTGGAGACAGTCTGCTGGAATCTCAGCAGTTTACTGAAGCCATCGAAATGTATTCGAATGCCGGCGATGCAGGAAAAGAAAAAATCCAGCAGGCCTATTATGAAAAAGCCGAAAAGCTGCTGCGCTCTCTGGATTGGGAAGAATCGAGTGCTGCATTTAAAGCAGCAGGCGATTATCAGGATGCCTCGCAACGCGTGTATGAGCCATTTATGAAAGCAGGAGATCTGTTCCTGACATCCAAGGCATGGGATGATGCCGTTGCGATGTATGCGAAAGCTGAGGATGCAGGTGCTCAGGCTGTTCTGAAGACCCATTACCTTCATGCAGAATCTCTGCTTGATGCGCATGTGTGGAGCCAGGCCAGTGCAGAGTTTGCTGCAGCGGGTACCTATAAGGACGCAGTTTCAAGAGTGGCAGAGCCATTTGTTCGTGCAGGTGATATTGCCCTGAATGGTGGAAACTACATGCAGGCAGTCGCCCTGTATGCAGAAGCCGGAACATCCGGAGATGCAAAGCGGAAAGGTGCATATTATGCCTATGCGGAAGCACTGATGTCCGAAGCGTCCTGGGATGAGGCAGCTCAGGCCTTCAAAATGGCGGAAGACTATCTGGATGCAAAAGACCGTCAGACTGAGCCTTATGAAAAAGCTGCCGTGAAGGCTGTCGAATCAGGTGATTATGCACTGGCTTCTGCCTATTACAAGAAAGCAGGCAATGAAGAAGCGTCCCAGAAGAGTATGTATACCCTCGCCGAACATCTTCTGGCCGAAAAGAACTGGGATGCCGCCAGCGCAGCGTTCAGGGATTGTGGAGCGTATCTCGACGCATCAAAGCGTGTCGCTGAACCGTATCTTGTTGCCGGTGACGCTTTCCTTGCGGAAAAACGATATGCGGAGGCTGTCCGCATGTATGAAAAAGCAGGGGATGCCGGCTCTGAAAGCATACAAAAAGCTTATTATGCTGAAGCTGAAGCGCTGATGCAGGCCAGGCAATGGGATGAGGCCAGCCGAATGTTCCTGAAGGCCGGAGATTACCGCGATGCCAGCGAACGTACTTATGCCGCATTCAAAGAAGAGGGAGATCTCCTTCTTGCAGAGGGAAAATCAGCGGAAGCATTTGTGGCGTATGCCAAGGCAGGAGAGACCGGACAGAACTGGATTCATGCTGTTCATTATAACTGGGCACAGGATGCACTGGAAAAAGGCGATTGGGAAGAATCCAGTCGGGAATTCCGTCTCGCTCAGAATTATCTTGATGCACAGACGCGCGTGTATGAACCGTATTATGTCCAGGGCAAACAGCTTCTGGAGAAGAACAGTTATCTGACAGCTGCAGATGCTTTTGAAAAAGCGGAAGATTTCGAGAATGCCCGTATGTCTGCCAAGGAAGCATGGTATCTCTATGCACAGGAACTGCTGGACGCCCAGGAATATACAAAAGCTGAAACATATTTTAAGAAGGCATCAGGTTATCTGAATGCTGACGAAATGGCGCATGAAAGCATCTATCTGCTGGGGCAGGCCTGTCTTGAGCAGAACGACTATGAAAATGCATATGATGCGTTCAGAACCATACGCGGCTACAGAGATGCGGACGATATTCTTCAGACATGGCGGCTGCGTCAGGTACAGCAGGGAAGAACCGGGAAACGGTCCAAATTCTCTGTCGGCAGATGCATTGGCCTTGGAAAATATATGCAGTCCGCTGGTTGTGATCAGAGCGAAACCGTTGAATGGATGATTATTTACAGAGACGACAATCGTGTGCTCCTGACTACGCGTTATATCCTGACCGCTTCAGCATTCAGCACAAATCAGAGCAATGATTACATGACCAGCAAGGTCCGGGCATTTCTCAATGATTCTTTTGCCAGTGAATGCTTTGACGGCAAACTGCTGCAGAGCCTGATCGCCCAGCCTGAACTGGATGGCGACAAAGTCTTTCTCCTCTCAAGGGAAGAATGTGATCAGTATCTTATGAACGGAAAATGGCAATATCAGAACCGTGCTGCTGCAAAATCATGGGCGCGCAGTCAGGGCGTAGCAGTCCGAGGAAATCATCATGTAGGCAATTACTGGCTTCGTACGCCTTCATCCTGTGATGGGGCTGCTGTGGCAGTCTTCCAGGATGGTACGTATGGAACGATTAACATTCAGGATGCTTCAATCGGCATTCGTCCTGCTGTATGGATCGATCTGAATGTACTGTATCCACAATAATCTGAAAGGGGATACTGAACATGCCGTTTATTTCTACAAAGACAAATGTCAGCATTTCTTCTGTTCAGGAAGAACAGATACGGTGTGAACTGGGAAAGGCGATCGAACTGATTCCGGGCAAAACGGAAAAATGGCTGATGCTGGAGTTCGAGGGATCAAAAGCTATCTCTTTTGCTGGGAGCACGGAACCCTGCGCTATGATCAATGCTTCTGTATATGGACATGGGTCTTCAGATTCCTATGCCGGATTTACGAAAGAAGCCACAGAAATCGTCAGTCGTGTGCTGGGGATTCCTGCCGAACGGGTGTATATTGCATATTTCCAGACGGATCTCTGGGGATGGACAGGAACACTTTTCTGAGTCATAGCATGGCGCATCGGTTTCCGGTGCGCCTTTATGATATAAAAAAGCTCTGAGCCATGAAGGGAATGGCTCAGAGCCGGGGATAAGGGAAGGGTTTATGTCAGCGTTTGCTGACATAGAAAGCATACAGTTATTGTGTGAAAACTATGTGATGTTTTTCTGAACAGTTGTTCTTATTCGGGGTATTTCATGTTTTTCTCGGATGGTGAATTCAATACTTCCTGCGTAAACTTGCGTATATGGTATTTTGCCATGTTCAGATTCATGTCAAGATAGTTGCCGCAGTCACGAGGAGAAGCACCGGGGATTTCTCCTGAAAAGTTCTCTATGAATGAGCACATTTCACGAATCACTTCAAGAACGTCCGGGGAATCCAGTTCGCTGGAAAAAAGGACATAAAACCCTGTTCGGCAGCCCATGGGACCAAAATAGATTGTCCGGTCCTTCCACTGGGGATGATTTCTGAGAAAAGTGGCACCAAGATGCTCAATGGTATGAATTGCTGCAGTTGACATGACAGGCTCAAGGTTCGGTCGTGTCATCCGAATGTCAAAGGTGGTGATTGTTTCCTGACCGATGCGGTCTCTGCGTGAAACATAAATCCCCGGGAGAAGATCAATGTGATTCACGGTAAAACTGGCGATTTTTTGCATGTGCAGCCTCCTCCATTTACAGCACAGAATAACAATATGAGAAAATAAGACCTTGGGATCAACATCCCAAGGTCTTTGGAAGTCTGGGTGAGAAGACTTGAACTTCCGGCCTCCTGAACCCCATTCAGGCACGCTACCAAACTGCGCCACACCCAGATACTGTCTGTCCCAAACGGAACGATGTTCATTATAGCGATTTTTTAGATTTGTGTCAATACCTTTTTTCCTGAAATCAAATGCAGGATGGTTTGTGAAAGAGAAGGAAAGAGCGATAGCCTGCAAACGCGTGCTTTTCTATTGTACTGGAAAAACAGGGCTGCCAAATGCTCTTACTTCATTCTTGTCAACATACACTGATCGTGTTATTCTTTTGTATGATATGGTCGGTTCCTGAAAAGGTTGAGAATTGACATCATTGAATCAAAAGATTGTTTCTGTTCTCAATAAAAAAAGAAAGAAGAATGTACGCATGACATCATCAGATTCATTCTCCAACACACTCAGAGTAGCGAAAGAGGCTGTTGATCAGGGGTTGGTTCCTTCCATATGTTTGGCGATGGGAATGAAAAATCATGTTCTGGCCAGCGGATGCTACGGAAAAACAAGTATTCTATCTGATGCAGTGCCGGTCACCGAGCATACGATTTATGATATGGCATCGCTGTCGAAATTAATGGGACCAACAATGATCGCCCTGCGTTGGATCGCAAGAGGAAGACTGGATTTGACAGATACGCTTCCGATGTTTTTTGGGGACGCAGTACCGGCCGAAAAGCAGAATATTACGATCTATCATCTGATGACACATACGGCGGGATTCCTGCCCAGTGTACGAATGGACAAACTGTTTGATGACGGCAATCGCGTTCTTCCGTATCTGCTGGGATGCCCGCTCCAGTATGAGCCGGGAAAGCAGGTTGCCTATTCGTGTCTTGGGTATATTGTCCTGGGTAAAATCATGGAAAAAATCTCGGGAAAGTCATTGGATGTTCTTGCCGCGGAAGAGGTTTTTGGGCCTCTGGGGATGCAGAGCACTTGTTATCATCCGCTTGACCGCGCCTGGACCCGGGAAAATACCGCGTATACGGAACGTTCATCGTTTGAGGATGAATGGCTTGTAGGGAAGGTCCATGATGAAAATGCCTACCTCCTGAACGGCGTTTCCGGAAATGCCGGCGTATTCTCAACGCTGACAGACTGCATCCGCTTTGCCCGCATGCTCAGCTGTAAAGGGAGAATGGACGACATGGTCTATCTTCCTGAGAATATTCTTGCTGAAGCGATGAGAGACCAGACAGCATGGGCTGACAATCATAAGGGGATTGGATTTGATCTGACCGGGGGATGGAATTCTATCTGCGGCGCATTTTTTGCCCCGATGGCTGCAGGTCATACAGGATATACAGGCACAACGCTTTATATCAATCCGGAAAATGGCGCATGGATTGTCATTTTATCGAATCGTGTTCATCCGACCAGAGAGAATACAAATATGCCAAGAATTCGGCGTACGCTCTGTACCAGTTTCGCTTCCGAACTGACAGCTTTATGCAGGGAGGAAGCTGATTAAGTGAAAACTTTAATTGAACTGTTTGATGAGCAGGCGATCCACAATGTTCTCGCTACAGAAGTGTTCCATCCGGAAACGACCGTCATTATTTGTCCGGATTCTGTGAATGCTGCGAAGCAGGCAAGCCTTCGGAAATATTTTGGAGCCAGACACTGTCAGGCAAATCTGGTTTTTGCGACGGTTGATATGATGAATGCTACAGCCATTGCAGAACGCCTCAACGACGTGATCTCATCCAATGAAGACTGTGCCGTGGATATAGCAGGTGGGACAGATGCAGCATTGTTTGCCGCAGGGAGTGTCTGTGCACAAAAAAAGATTCCTGCATTTACATACAGCCGCCGTAAGAATACATTTTATGAAATTCAGACCGCGCCATTTGCCCGGGCTTTGCCGTGTCGTGTCAAACTGCGTGTTTCAGATTCTTTCCTGATGGCAGGCGGTGCCATGCTGGAAGGCAGAATGAACAATCAGATGCTGCGTGAAATGATCCCTATGATTGATCCTTTTTTCAGGATTTACAGACGGCACAGAAAAGAATGGGTCAACATCATTTCATATATGCAGAAAGTATCAAAAGGCAGTGGCGATCTTCATGTCAGTGCGCCTCGTGCGGTGCATGGCGGCAGGAACACGATGGTGCATGCCGATGATTCCGTATTTCATGCTTTGGAAAGAATCGGCATGATTCGTGATCTTGCGCTGGATCAGGAAGCCATATCTTTTTCCTTTGCCGGCGATTTGGTACGGTTTGCACTTCGCGATGTAGGCAGCGTTCTGGAATTGTATATCTGGAAAGCGTGTCTGGACAGTGGTGTTTTCGATGATGTCTGTCTGTCCGCGGTTGTGAATTGGGAAGGTGACGTCATTCGGTCAGACAGTGTCACCAATGAGATTGATGTCGCCTGTACACGCGGGATTACGCCGTTATTCATTTCGTGCAAGACGAGCGAAATCAAAACCGAGGCGCTCAATGAACTGGCCATATTGCGTGATCGTTTTGGCGCCCCCACGGCCAGGGCTGTCATTGTTACGAGTGCTGTGTCAACACATGATCGTGCAGCCATGCGGCGCCGCGCCTCAGAACTGGACATTGCGGTCATAGAACAGGGAGACCTGCGCCATGATCTTCTTGTGGATCGATTGAGATCGCTCTCTGAAATGAGAGACGTTGTAAAATGAAACAAATACAGGAGGCTGCATTCATGGAGCATCGTGAGATTCAGCAGATGTCACAGAGTATTCTTGAGAATATGTCAAAAGTCATGGTGGGACAGGAGAAAGTGATGGAGCTTGTTCTGACCTGCGTCCTGGCCGGAGGGCATGTTCTCCTTGAGGATGTCCCTGGCACCGGGAAAACGACCATGGCACGTTCTCTCGCTGTATCGCTTGGCGGCGTTTTCCACCGGATTCAATTCACACCGGACCTCCTGCCCGCCGATATTACAGGAATGCGCGTTTTCAGGCAGGCGGCGGGTACGTTTGAGTTTATTAAGGGACCGGTGTTCACGAATGTTCTGCTTGCTGACGAAATCAACCGTGCGACGCCCAGGACACAGTCAGCACTTCTGGAATGCATGGAAGAAAAACAGGTGTCAGAAAATGGAACTTCCTGGGAGCTTCCCAATCCTTTTCTTGTTATTGCCACCCAGAACCCGGTTGAGACGCAGGGGACGTTTATGCTGCCTGAAGCTCAGCTCGACCGTTTTCTCATGCGCCTTTCCATGAATATGCCTGATGCGGAAACCATGGTTCCCATGATGGAACGATTTGTATCTGCCAGCCCGCTCAGAGAGCTGACGCCTGTCGCTACACCGGAACGCCTTTCGGAAGCGGTTGATTCCGTGCGTGCATGCCATGTCTCGCATGATATCCTGGACTATATTGCCAGAATCTGCCAGGCAGCCCGAAATCCGGATTTTGTACGTCTTGGACCGTCTCCCCGTGCGGCTCTTGCACTGATGCGGGCTTCGCAGGCGTTTGCTGTTCTTCATGGCCGCAGTTTTGTGATCCCGGATGATGTGAAAAACCTTGTGCTTCCGGTATTGACGCACCGTCTGATTATGCGCGGGCTTTCGCGTTCTGTTCAGGCCTCAGACTATCTGAAGAGTGTTATGGATGAAGTGGCCGCACCGACTGAGGAACGCTTATGAATATTCTGGTTCTGCTTTTGGCTTTTTTCCTCTGCTGCCTGCTCTTCAGCATTGTGATGAACCGGGTTGGACTCAGGCACCTTGTCATTTCCCGGCGCTTTTTGAAACCATCCGTATTCTGCGGTGAACAGTCGGAAATGGTGGAAACCATTGTGAATGATCATCTGGCAGTGATTCCGTGGCTTCGCATAGAAAGCCGCATTTCGCCATATCTGCGTTTTGGAAAGCAGGATAACCTCGAAGTTCGCGGAGAAATGTATCACCGCAGTCTGTTTACCGTGATGCCATATCAGAAAATTGTGCGCCATCATCGTGTGACTTTTCTCAGGAGAGGCATATACAATGTTGGAACGGCAGCCTTAACCGCAGGGGACATCACAGGAATCTTCCGGTCAGGAAGAGAGCAGGCACTGAATATGTCAGTGACTGTTTTTCCTCGTTTGCTGGACCCGGAAGAAATGCCGCTGCCGCTGCAGGAACTGACAGGAAACTGGACGCGGGAGCGGCAGCTTTTGAAGGATCCTTTCCTGGTTCGCGGCATCCGTGAATACCAGACAGGGGACCCGATTCGTGATATCCACTGGCCTGCCAGTGCAAGAATGCAGTCATTGCAGGTGCGGATTCATGACGATGAATCGCATATGCATCTCATGGCGCTGGTGAATGGACAGCTCCGTGATGATCAATGGGATGATCTGATGGATTACGAGCAGGATCAGATTGAAAGGCTGATATCGGTTGCAGCAACGCTGTGTGTGCAGGTGATAAGGCAGGGCATGAAAGCTGGTTTTTCGAGTAATATTGCTTTTTCCGACAGACCGGAAAATGAATGTGCATATCTTCATCCTGACGAAATTGATGGAAATGAAGAGTTCTTTTTGGCACGGCTTGCTGCATTGAAAATACACCGGGTGATCAGCTTTCCCAGTTTTCTTTCCTCAGTTGTCATTCCGGAGGAAACAAAAGTGGTGATTCTCTCGTGCTATGACAGTGAAAGCATCCAGGAAAAACTGACAGAACTGCGTGAGCAGGGTCACAGCATCGCATTTCATGTCATCGGAGGTGATGCGGATGCGTAGAATGCGACAACTTCTGTTTCGCATGACGGAGCCTCTTCTGTGGACGCTCACGCTGCTTCCTTTGTATGTGATGATCAGTGCCTCTCAGTTTGGACATCTTCAGCCTGCCTGGTTTTGCCTTCTGATTACACTGGCGTTCGGATGCCTGATTGTCAGTGGGGTGAAGCACCGGCTGATGTGTGCTCTTCTTGGAGTGGGGTTCTTGTTCCTTGCTGCCGCTCCGTATTATTCACAGCTTCCGATTCTGATCCTTCCGATATTGAGCAGTACAGTTTTGCTGTATACTGCCAGTGCACGGAGTCAGGACAAAGAACGTGTGAATCCGTTCATCCGTACGATGCTCGGAACAGTCCTGTATCTGATTGCGCAGTATGGCGCATGGAGGTCGGATTTGTCCTCCTTTTCTGCCTTTTATTTTATCAGTCCGACCATTGTCTGCGGTTTTCTGCTTTTCTTTATGATTGAACTCCTGATCCTCAACGGACGAACGGTCCATGATGAAGCCGTGGGCGACCAGGTGCCATCTTCTGTGATCAGGCATAATATCTTTCTTGTTGTCATGGCCTTTCTTGTTGCTGTCCTTATAGCGTGTATTCCAATCATCGGGAAGGCTTTGGCACAGGTTTGGACATATATGAAGATGGCCTTTTATGCCGTGGTAGAGTTTTTGCTTTCTTTGTTGCCTCAGTCGGATCAGCCTGTGGGTGGAGGCGGAGGAGGCGGTTTGTCTGAGTTTGGAGCGATGGAGGCAGCCGAACCCAGTCTCCTGGCGATCTGGCTTGAAAGAATCGTTGCCGTTCTGGCTTTTCTTGCCATTGGTATCCTTGTGTTTCTGGGAGTGAAAATACTGATCAGGAAGCTGAGGGTGCTGCTTAGGAGACTGAAAGCTGTTCTTGCAACCTATTTGGCGAGCGCATCCCAGGACTATGTGGATGAAATATCAGATACACGAAATACAAAAGAAGAAAAGCATGCTACATTCTTCCGGCGGAGAAGGAAAAGAACCTACCGACGGGACATGTCCAATGCCGAAAAGGTCCGATACACATACGGTGTGCTGATGGATCATCATCCGGAATGGAAGGACAGCACGACTGCACGGGAACAGCTTGGTGCAAGCGCTGCTGTATATGAAAAGGTGCGGTATGCAGAAATGGATGCAACCGAGGAAGAAGCTGAGCATTTCAGAAACCTGGTTCACAATAAAAAGCCGCCTGAAGAACAGGCGGCAAAGGGGCAGAAAACAGAATAAAGCGATCCGGTATTTATTCTGCTGCGCATGCAGCACAGTCCATTGATCAAAAAGCAATCTGCTCTGCTTTATTTTCCGGATCACTTTGATCATGCTCTTCAACGACGGTGCTGTCCGTTTCTTCCTCGAGGAACCATCGTCCGGTTTCTTCCCGTAACGGATCTGTCAGCTGTTCGAAACACAGATTCTTGGTTTTGCCTTCGGAAAGCACCGTGTATCTTTCGCCGCGTCCGCATCCACCGCATGCATAGATGGCAGGCTGTACGGACAGAACACGTTCAATCCAGTGCAGTTCACCTTTTTTGTCGTGAATTGTTGTCGGGATCATATGACCGCTGAAATCAAAACTGACATCGACGGCTACATTCTGTCTTATGATGGCCGGGATTATCATTTGATCACCCTCGCTTTCAGTTCAGGACGCGCCCCACAACACGAAAGTTGCAGCTTGGATCAATGACCCGTGGCGAGTAACGTGTATTGAGCGAAACCAGTACTGGCTGCATGTGCAGATCTCCGCTGGAATCAGTATACTCATCAAGCTGGCTGAGGGAAGGACTGATTTCATCATACATTTTGATGAAGCCCTCACCATCGCATATGAAGATGCCGATTTCGTGCGGGTGAAGCTGTTCGCATGGCTGCACCCATACCAGTTCTCCGTCTTTGTAACGCGGTTCCATGCTGTCGCCTGAAACATACACGCCGAATGCTGCTCCGGACGGTACAGATGAAGCAGGAACTGTGATATCTTCGAAATGATCTTCATCCAAAAAACTTCCGTATCCTGCAGACGTTTTCAGGAGGGAGACAGGCATACGAATCATTCCGTCAAGCGCAGGACGGGCAGACTGGAACGGATTTCTCGGCCTGTTTTCTGATGGTTCCTCAGTGATGCTGTATAAACCGGTTGCGAGCAGATCCTGCTCATATTCCTGAACTTTGCGTCTTCCAATGCTGTTGAGTTTTCTCCCGCTATGTCCGGTAAAATGCAGAAGAATATCATCAATGCCATATACACAGCAGATGGCAAAAAGCTGATAGGGGTTCGGCATGGCATCACCGTTTTCCCATTTGCTCAGGGCTCCGGCGGAGATGGAAATTCCATATTGCTGCAGTTGTTCAACCACATTTCTCTGCTGCAGGTGAAGGTTAATCCTTGCGGTTTTCAGACAGATGCCAAGTTCGTTTTTCAGCTTTGCTTCGCCGGCATTGTAGAACGTTTTATTCTGATCTTTTGTATCCAGCGTTTTTGTTTTATGTATCATGGAAATCCCCCTCTGCAATGCAATAGTATCGCTAATTTATCTTCTTGTCAATCAGAAAATCTCCAAATAAGAGAACAATGCGTACTTTATTCGAACAATCAGAGATTTTCAAAAGTGAAGAAAGTCATATATGATGCAAGAAGCCAGTGATTGCAAGGCATATACCGTGGATTTCTCCTTGACTCTGCTTGCATTTGGCTTTATCATGCGATTGTTCCTTTTTATGTGGTTTTCTCAAAGCACGAAAGAGAAGGATGATCAATCATGGAACTGCATTTCACACCGTCACCTGATTATGCCGCTTGCGGATTATCGGTGCCAGAAGCGCGTGCTGACCTTGCCTGCTATCTTCTTCCTGCCTCGCCGAGTCTGCCCCACAGGGCAGAGAAACCGCTGGTTCTGATATGTCCTGGCGGTGCTTACAGTTACTGTTCCGACCGTGAGGCTGAACCGATTGCAGCGAAGTATCTTGCTGCTGGTTTTCATGCTGCTGTTCTCAGGTATCACTGTGCTCCGTCTGTTTATCCCACGGCTCTGCTGGAACTGGCATGGGCAGTCAAAACCATCCGCCGTTTTTCAAATCAATGGCATGTAAAACCGGATTCCATTTTTGTGTGCGGATTTTCAGCGGGCGGACACCTTGCTGCGTGTCTGGGCACGCTTTGGAATGAACCGTTCCTCAAGAAAGCGCTTGGACCATGTGACTGGAAGCCCAATGGGCAGATCCTTGGATATCCTGTCATTACCATGGGGCAATATACGCATCAGGGAAGCCGTGAGAATCTTCTTGGCGGGGAATTCACACCGGAAATGGATCATCAGCTTTCCCTTGAGGAACGCGTGGATGAGCATACAGTGCCTACCTTCCTGTGGCATACCGCGGAAGACGGTTCTGTTCCGGTGGAAAACAGTCTGATGTATGCTTCAGCTCTGGCAAAACATCATGTTCCCTTTGAACTGCATGTGTATGAAAAAGGGGTACATGGTCTTTCCACCTGTGAAGACATTACATCTGATATGGGAAACGAAACAGTTCCTGACGACCAGTCATGGGTTGATATGAGCATCCGCTTTATACGCCGCCATAAGTCATGAACCTGATTTTGAAATCGATGTGGAGGAATTTCTATGCTGAGTAAAATCAATCAGATATTCTCTAAATTCGTGAATACACTGGCACTCGGAATCATTGAACTGGTCATCGGGATTTTCCTTCTGATTGCCCCACCCGGGCTGGCTGTGGCGATTCTGATTGCAATCGGAGTGCTCCTTTTGGCAGATGGCCTGATTCGCTGCATTATGTATTTCAGGGAACCGGTTGCCGATGCCAAAAAATCACATAAGCTGATGAGCGGACTGTTCATTCTAACATGCGGTGTATTCTTCCTGTTTAATTCTTCCTTTGTTGTCGGAATTTTCCCGGCTCTGGCAGCAATGTATGGAATTCTTGTGGTGATGTCTGTATTTCTCAAGATCGAGATGCTGGTCACACTGGTTCGTGAAAAGCAGTATACCTGGTACATCATGACCTGCAGCCTTCTGTTTTCCTTCTTGGCCATGATGATTCTGTTTGGCAGCCCGGTACCGTTTATCGGCACAGGAATCCTGCTGATTGTGGCAGCAGTGATTGATACCATCTTTTTCCTGAATGAAAAAGGCAAAATATCTGTTCCTACGCTGAAAGCGCTAATCAGCGCTGTCGTATCCCGGATCTCTTCCGGGAGCAGAAAACCGGATCCTTCTTCTGCAGGCTTCCAGCCGCCACAGCCGAGTGAAACAAAAGTGGATCCTGTACCGGCTCAGCAGGTGCCGGTTTCTGAAGACAATGGATCTGCAGCACAGACGGATCCGGTTGAAAGCCCTATGCCGCAGCAGAGTCCGGACACAGGAATTGATCCCGCAGATGAAGATATGAGCTGGGCCAATGTGCCGCAGCTGAAGATGCCAGAATAAAAAAGATGCCGTCTCTGATCATCCGATCAGGACGGCATCTTTTGTGATCGATTGAGTGACGATCTGCAAAAGAGAGACCACGCTGAAAGCGTGAATGAGTACCTGTACTGTTTCTAAGAAAAAATCACCCTGCGTATCTCAGATACCGACAGGATCAATCTGAGATACACAGGATGAGGAAACATAATTAAACGTTGTTCAGGCACGCGAATCAGCCGATTGCACGCACTCCGTAAATACCATCCACAACTTTCAGCGCTTCGATTGCTTCAGCAGGCACTTCGCTGTCCAGCTCGAGAACAGAATATGCGTTCGCGCCTTTGGATTTGTTTACCATGCTGTTGATGTTGATGCCGAATTTGGCCACTCCACTGGTAACCTGGCCAACCATGTTGGGAATATTGGCGTGAAGAATGGCAAGACGATGACCGAAAACCGGCGGGAGGATGCATTCCGGGAAGTTGACGGAATGCTGAATTGAGCCGGTGGTGAGATAATCATCGATTTCGTTGGCGACCATGGTTACACAGTTGTTTTCGCTTTCAGGTGTAGAAGCACCGAGATGAGGAATGCAGACGACATTGTCTGCTCCAAGCAGCTCATCATTGGGAAAATCTGTGATATACCTGCGAAGATGTCCTTCATTCAGCGCATGGAGCAGAGCAGGGGTATCGACTATTTCACCGCGTGAAAAGTTCAGCAGGGCAGCGCCTTCCTTCATTGCAGCAAACTGCTTAGCGGAAAAACTGCCTTTTGTATCTTTTGTCAGCGGAATGTGCAGGGTAACAAAATCGCTTTTCGCAAGAAGATCATCAAGCTTTGTAACATGCTCAATTTCTCTCTTCAGGCGCCACGCATTATCAACAGAGATATACGGATCAAGTCCGAGGACTTTCATACCAAGGGATACTGCGATATTGGCGACCATGCCGCCGATTCCACCCAGGCCGATCACACCAAGTGTCTTGCCCTGCAGTTCAGGACCTACAAACTGAGATTTGCCTTTTTCCACGAGCTTTCCGACAGCATCGCCCTGCCCTTTGAGCGTGTCTGCCCAGCGGATGCCTGAAATCACATCGCGGCCTGAAAGGAGAAGGCCAAGAACCACGAGTTCTTTTACAGCGTTGGCGTTTGCGCCGGGTGTGTTAAACACAACAACGCCTTTCTGCGCAAGTTCTTCGCACGGAATGTTGTTTACACCCGCACCGGCGCGGCCGACGCACAGAAGAGAGTCGGGCAATTCCATGTTATGCATATCTGCACTGCGGACAATGATTGCATCCATATCTTCCACATCATTGCCAACAACATACTTGTCTTCCTTGAGAATGTCCTGCCATACCGGCTGGATGCTGTTCAGCGTTTTAATTTTATACATGATGCGCCTCATATTCTTTCATAAAATCTACAAGCTTCTTTACGCCTTCAATCGGCATTGCATTATAAATGCTGGCGCGGATACCGCCTACAAGGCGATGACCCTTGAGATTGACCAGCCCATTGGCTGCCGCTTCCTTGACAAAAGCAGCATCCGAATCCGGATCTCCGGTTACGAAGGTCACATTCATTCTGGAGCGGAAAGCTTTGTCCGCTGTGCCCTTAAACAGTTTGCTGTTGTCAATGCAATCATAGAGCAGATTGGCTTTTTCAATATTGACAGCTTCCATTGCAGAAACACCGCCCTGGTCCTTGACCCAATCAAGGCACAGTCCTGCCATATAAATCGTGTACGTGGGAGGTGTATTGATCATGGAATCAGACTCAGCCTGCTTGGCCCAGTCAAAGATTTTCGGAACGTTCGGCCGGGCCTTTCCGAGAAGGTCTTTGCGTACGATGACGACGGCCATACCGGCAGGACCTATATTCTTCTGAGCGCCGGCATACATGACGCCGAATTTCCGGATGTCAAAGGTTTCAGACAGAATGTTGGAGGAAGCATCCGCTACCAGGGGGATGTTGCCGCAGTCTGGGAGTTCAGTATATCTGGTGCCGAAAATTGTGTTATTGGTGGTAATGTGCAGGTAAGCGGCATTCTCATCCAGATCCTGATACTTGAAAGATGGAATATGAGTGTAATTTTCTTCTCGTGAAGATGCGACAATGTGTACATTGCCGTATTTTTTTGCCTCAACAGCTGCACCGTGAGCGAAATTACCGGAATCCACATAATCCGCGACGCCATCTTCAGGAAGAAGATTCAGCGGAATTGCAGAAAACTGACCGGTGGCTCCGCCTGCGAGAAAGAGCACGGCATAATCATCCGGAATATTCATCACGGAACGAAATGCAGCCTCGGTATACTGATAAATCTCAAGGTACATTTTTGACCGGTGACTCATTTCCATCACGGACATACCGGTGCTGCCATAGCAGAGCATTTCACGCTGTGCACGTTCCAGGGCAGGAAGCGGCATTGCAGCCGGACCTGCAGCAAAGTTATAAACTCGCTCCAATTCACTCACTCCTTAAGCAAACATTATCATTGGATGCAAGCGAAATATATCATACTTTGAGGATTTTCGCGCTCTGTTTATGCGAAGAATACATAATAAATGCAACAATTTCCGAACATTACACGCGAGAAGTGGAATATGGGAACTCAAAAGCCTGAAAGGACATCTGAGAAAAAACAGGAACCATTGAAGCTTTGAAGATGCCTGGTGTAGGCGTTATAAGTATTATACATGCTGATTATTGACAATTACATTTGCAAATAAAAGTCAAGTTCAAGATTATGCATGCTATTTTTGCGAATTGTATAATTTGTTGTTTGTTGTTTTTCAAGATATAATCGGAACACAGCGATGGAAGAGGAAGTGGGACAGGAATGCCGATGGTTACAATAAACATGCAGAGGACTGGTGAAAATATTCAGTCACTGCGGCTTGAAAACGGCATTTCAGTTCAGGATCTTGCAGATATTCTCGGATTTTCGACGACGCATATCATTTACAGGTGGCAAAGAGGGGAAGTTCTGCCGAGCCTGGACAGTCTTGTTGTTCTCTCCGGCATCTTTGGTGTAAGCATCAATGAGATCATTGCAGTTGACCCGATTCCTGCATGATTCTTTTGTTCTATGTGCTCAGTGCCAGGACAGCTCCATCAATCAGCATAAGGGTTTTTCATCTTCTTGACACTCTTCGACGCTCTTTTTATAATCTTTATATGCATGCAGTTTAAAGGGAAGGTTTGCAGAGCCAACACTGCATTTGCGACAGAAGAATCATCAACCATGCTTGTATCAAAGGAATGACTGGCTGAGGATGCCGATCAAAGGATTCCTTTGGCCGCAAAGGCTGACCGCTGATCGGCATCTGCGTACTGTCTGCCTGATTTGAGAACTTCGTTCAGATGTTGCTTGCAGCAAGAAAAAGATCATTTGGAGGGATGCTGGAATGATTGATAAAGTAGCCGCCTATGCGGAGCAATACATAAAAAACTATACGCCTTATAAAGAAAAATGGAATTATGAAGACGGATGTATTCTGACAGCCTCAATCTGCATGTTTCAGGCTACGCACGACAGCCTCTATCGGGATTTTGTGCTTCGCTATCTGGATCAGCGCATTCTGGAAGACGGATCGATTCCATCGTTTTCAACGGAGCAGTACAGTCTGGATGATATCAATCCTGGAAAATCTCTGTTCTTTGCGCTGCGTGAGACGGGAAATAAAAAATATGAAAAAGCCATTCTTTTTCACATGCAGAGACTGTTAGAGCATCCGCGATGTGACTGTGGTAATTTCTGGCATAAAGAAATGTATCCTTATCAAATCTGGCTTGACGGGCTGTATATGGCGCAGCCGTTCTATATGGCTTATGAAAAGGAATACGACACATACAGCCGTCTGGGTGATATTTCTTCACAGTTCATCAATGTACGGGAGCGTATGTTTGATGAGGAAAAGAAACTGTATTATCATGGATATGACGAAAAGCGTCACCAGCCATGGAGCAACCCGGAAACAGGTCTTTCTCCCAATTTCTGGCTTCGATCCATTGGCTGGTATCTTATGTCCCTCGCAGACTGCATTGAACTGTGCAGTGAACAGCTCTATGAACATTACCGGTGTCTTATTGACCTCCTCAGGGAGGGTGTCAGAGGAATCCTGCAATACCAGGAGAAGTCAACTCATCTGTTTTACCAGCTTGTTGATCGTCCTGAACTTGAAGGCAATTATCTGGAGACTTCCGGGTCTGCAATGATTGCCTATGCAATCCTGAAGGGCGTACGCCTGCATGTTCTCAACGACAAATATCTTCAGGTCGGCCTTGATATCTATCATGGACTGACAGAACATGCACTCTGTGAACAATCTGGATCGCTGCACCTGACCGGCATCTGCAAAGGCGCCGGCCTGGGGCCGGGGAGCCAAAGAGATGGCAGCGCAGCTTATTATCTTTCCGAGGAAATCGGTGAGGATGAGTGCAAAGGAGTTGCTGCTTTGATGATGGCAGCATCAGAAGAATTATTGATCAGGAGGAAACCATGAGTCTCAAGTGTCTGTTTGTTGGCAATCGCAGTGCGGCCATTCAGCTGGATGAAGATCATTGCTATACTCTTGATGAACCGGTTTCAGTTTTTGTAAATAACGCCTGGGTTTGTGATACCGATCGGGTCATCACTTCCTTGTGGGATCTGCTTCCCGACAGTGATGTGGATATTCAGGTTCGCAGAGGAGACGAGACCGAGCGTCTGACCATTCACACGCGTAAGGAGTCTGCCACACTGAATGTCCGTGAATTTGGTGCAGCAGGCGACGGAATTCACAATGATACCAATGCCATTCAGGCAGCAATTCTGTGCTGCCCGGAAAACGGCAGAGTCCTGATTCCAAGTGGAACATACAGTACATGTTCCCTGTTTCTGAAGAGTCATATTCGTCTGGAACTGGCCGATGGTGCGGTCCTGCTTCTTCGGACTGACAGAAATGAATTTGCCATTCTCCCCGGGATGATTCAGACATATGATGAAAACAATGACATCAATTACGGGTCATGGGAAGGCAATCCGCTGGACTGCTTTGCAGCACTTCTCACAGGGATTCACGTGGAAGATGTGATTGTTTACGGCCGGGGTATACTGGACGGACAGGCCGATCAGGGGGACTGGTGGGTGCAGCCCAAAATCAAGCGCGGAGCGTTCAGGCCCAGAATGATTTTTCTGAATCACTGTCATCACATTGATTTTCAGGGGATTACGGTCAGAAGATCTCCTTCGTGGAATCTTCATCCCTATTTCTCAGATGACCTTGGATTCTATCAGCTGATGATTTCCGCGCCGGCGAGCAGTCCCAATACTGATGGTTTTGATCCTGAAAGCTGTTCCCGTGTTCATGTCAGCGGGGTTCATTTCTCTGTTGGTGATGACTGCATCGCCATAAAATCCGGGAAAATATACATGGGACGGCGCTATAAGAAAAGCTGTCAGGATATCGAGATTGATCACTGCCTGATGGAAGACGGTCATGGGGGAGTGACCATCGGCTCAGAAATGGCAGGCGGTGTCCATGATGTACGTATTCATCACTGCATGATGAAAAACACAGACCGTGGACTGCGCATTAAATCCAGACGCGGCCGGGGAAAGCAGGGACGCCTGGACAGAATCAGCATGGATCATGTTGTCATGGATCACGTTCTTGTCCCTCTGGCTGTCAACAGTATGTACTATTGCGATCCTGATGGACACAGTCCGTATGTACAGGACAGACATGCCCTTCCGGTCGATGATCGTACACCGAGTATTGGGACAATTAGCATGCAGCACGTTCAGGCAACAGATGCGGCCAATGTCGGCTATGTACTGGGGCTTCCTGAAATGCCGGTGGAGCACCTTGTGATGGATGACGTCACCATTCATGTGAATCCCGAACACAAACCCATGGTCTGTATCATGGCAGAAGGGATTGAAGCGACAGCGGGGGCAGGTCTGGTTCTGGAAAATGTAAAGCAGTTTGATAACCGGATGGCCGTCACGGGGCAGTTGGGAGACGCGGTCATTTATAAATAATATTCCTTCGGGATACTTCGTTTTTATGCAAAAAATGACATCCGTTGAATCGTTCTTCTTGCCTTGTTGGGAGGTTATTATATGACCCCATGGAATTCCGTCACCCTCATACAGCAGCTTGCAGATGCATTCGGCCCATCCGGCTTTGAGGATGAAGTCCTTCAGATTGCCAGGAACTGGGCGGATGGTCTTGGCGTGATTGAAGAAGATCATATGCGGAATCTTTATATTCATCGCAAAGAAAACAAAGGCAATCGTCCACGGCTTATGCTGGATGCCCACAGTGATGAAGTCGGCTTTATGATTCATTCCATCAAACCAAACGGTACCTTACGCTTTGTTGCATTGGGAGGCTGGAATACCGGTTCTCTTTCCTCTGCAGATGTTCTTGTGCGCAATGCCCTTGGAGAATATGTGCCGGGCGTGATTGCCTGTAAACCGGTTCACTTTATGACAGCTGCAGAAAAGGCGGCAGGAGCGCCGGAGCTTTCCAGCCTTGTGATTGATATAGGTGCACGAAGCATCGAGGAAGCTGTACATGACTTTCATATTCGCATCGGTGAACCTGTTGTTTCGGCAACACGCTTCCACCAGGATGCCCAGCATGATCTCCTCTTTGGAAAAGCCTTTGACTGCCGAATCGGCGTTGCTGCTCTCCTGGAAGTGCTTCACCGCATGGAAGGCATGGAACTTCCCATCGACATCGTCGGCGTACTTTCCTCACAGGAGGAAGTTGGGGAACGGGGCTGCAAAGTATCGGTGATGCATGCTCGTCCGGATATCGCATTTGTGTTTGAAGGGTGTCCTGCAGATGATACATTTACAGAACCCTATGCGATTCAGACTGCGCTGAAAAAAGGTCCGATGTTTCGCTTCAGAGATGTTTCCGTGTTCTGTTCGCCGAGATATCAGAGATATGTGCTTGATCTTGCTGAACGCAAATCCATTCCGGTTCAGGCTTCTGTCCGTGAAGGCGGCGGCAATGACGGGGCTGTGATTCATACCTCACTCGATGGAGTTCCTGTCGTCGTAGCCGGGATTCCTGTTCGCTATATTCATTCCATGAACTGTATTTCCTCGATGGCTGACTTTGAAGCCGCTGTACAGATTGCGATGGAAACAATCAGTTCACTGACTCCGGAGATCATTTCCGGCTTTTAAGAAGTATGGAGATATTATTTCGAAATCAGTCCTATGTTGTCGCTGTCAAGGATCCCGGGTGTATTGCAGAGCACGGGGCAAACGGAATGCCGGAGCTGCTGTCTCAGGCATTGTCTGTTGCATCTGACAGAATCTATCCCGTCCACAGACTGGATATGGCAACAGGCGGTGTCATGGTTTACGCGTTGAATTCTCAGGCTGCGGGGAAACTGAGCACTGCGATTGCAAACCATCAGTTTCATAAACGCTATCTGGTGGTCGTTGAGCGTGCACCGGAGGAAGCATCTTCTACGTTGACAGATCTTCTGTTTTGGGATCGTGTAAAGAAAAAATCATACATAGTGACACGAAATCGAAAAGGCGTCAAAGATGCAGAACTTTCCTACAGAACGCTTGCATGCACATCAGATCATCGTGCCCTCCTGATGGTGGAACTGGCGACCGGACGAACACATCAGATTCGTGTGCAGTTTTCTTCAAGGGGATATCCGCTCGTGGGCGATCGGAAATATGGTTCTCATACCAGCGGGGCACTTGGCCTTTGGGCGTTTGAGCTGTCATTTCCCGATCCGGACACAGGGGAGCCGGTATCTTTTTCGAAGTATCCACCGCTGACTTCGCCATGGAACGATGCAGAATTTATTCCTTTTCTTGAGCAGGATCACGAAGAAACAAATCATAAACCAAATGGAGAGGGGCATGAGCATGTACGATCAGACAGCATATTTGAAAGCCATTGATGAGGTTATAGCCCGCGGACCGTATCAGGATACCTGGGAATCGCTCAGCTCATATACGGTACCTGCTTGGTATCGCGATGCGAAATTCGGTATTTTTCTGCACTGGGGGATTTACAGTGTTCCTGCGTTTGCCAATGAATGGTATTCCAGAAACATGTATATTCAGGGCACGCCTGAATTTGAACACCATATTGCTACATATGGACCTCATGCGCAGTTCGGGTATAAGGATTTTATTCCCATGTTTCGCGCGGAACACTTTGATGCAACTGCATGGTCGGAACTGTTCAGGGAAGCGGGTGCCAAGTATGTCCTGCCAGTAGCAGAACATCATGACGGTTTCCAGATGTACAGGAGTGAATTGTCTCACTGGAATGCGTATGAAATGGGTCCGAAGCGCGATGTCCTTGGCGAACTTGAGGAAGCGTTTCTTAAAACAGGAATCATCCCCGGCTGCTCAACCCATCGTATCGAGCACTGGTTCTTCATGTCACATGGCCGCGAATTTGAAAGTGACATACATGATCCCATGCAGCGCGGAGATTTTTACTGGCCTGCTATGCCTGAACCAAAGGATCATCACGATTTGTTTGCTCAGCCTGTTCCGACTGAGGAATTCCTGAATGACTGGATGATTCGGACATGTGAACTGATCGATCGATATGATCCGAATATTCTGTATTTTGACTGGTGGATTCAGGAAGCCTGTGCAAAGCCGTACCTTAAAAAGATTGCAGCATACTACTACAATCGCGCCTATGAGCGTGGCAAAGAGGTTGTTATCAATTACAAACATGATGCATACCTTTTTGGAACCGCAGTTCCTGATGTGGAAAGAGGACAGTTTGCAGAGGCTAAAACTTATGTCTGGCAGACCGACACAGCTGCAGCCTATAATTCATGGTGCTACACGCTCCAGAATCGTTATAAGCCCGCTCCGGATCTGGTCAGGGATTTGGTCGATATCGTATCCAAGAATGGCAATCTGCTCTTGAATGTTGGGCCAAAGCCGGATGGAACCTTTACGGAAGAAGACACTTCCATTCTGAAAGCCATAGGCGCATGGCTCCGGATCAATGGGGAAGCGATCTATGAGAGCAGGCCATGGCGCATGTTCGGTGAGGGTCCTACCAGGATCACAGAAGGCCAGTTTGCAGACAATGTGAGAAAAGAATATACAGTATCCGATTTTCGTTTTACAACGGGTCATGGTGCGCTGTATATCTTCTCCATGAAAGATGCGGAAGATGGCAAATATACCGTCCATGCTCTTGGAGAACAGGATGCTTCCCGTGTTGCCAATTTCCATGGAATCATACGTGAAATAAAACTGCTCGGTAGCAGTGAACCTGTTGCCTGGACCCGTGATGCGGACGGTCTGCATGTATCAACAAACGTACATAGTGATATGCCTCTTGTGTTCAAGATCATCATCGATTGATCCAGCAGACCAATCGATGATACAAAAAACGGTGCGATTCATTGATCACACCGTTTTTTGATGTTCATTGAGCCATTTCATTCAGCGATCGGTGAGGCTGAATACCTTCAGAACGTCATGCGTGCAAGGCGCGCAATCGTCCTGAATCAAAGCGTTACGCCGTCTTTAAAGATCGCCAGATCGTGGAAACCGTTTCTTTCACTGCAGACCGGTTTTCCGCCTGCAACATCCAGAACAAGATCCATGAGTTCATCGGCAAGCTGAGGAAGTGTCTTATCGGAATCAAGCAGCTGACCTGCATTAAAATCAATCCAGCCGGCTTTTTTCTGAGCAATGCCAGAATTGGAAGAGATTTTTACGGTTGGAACCGGACAGGCAAACGGGGTTCCGCGTCCGGTAGAGAACAGAATAATCTGTGCGCCAGCTGCTGCAAGAGCGGTCGACGCGACAAGGTCATTTCCGGGAGCGGAAAGAAGATTCAGTCCCTGAGTATGAATACGCTGAGCGTATTTCAGAACATCATTGACTGGCGCAAAACCACTTTTCTGGGTGCAGCCCAGTGCCTTGTCCTCAAGTGTGGAAATGCCGCCTGCCTTGTTTCCGGGGCTGGGATTTTCATAAATGGTCTGATGATGAGATTCAAAATACCCTTTGAAATCATTGATCAGAGCGACAGTTTTATTGAAGGTTTCCTCGGTTGTGCATCGATTCATCAGAATCGTTTCTGCCCCGAACATTTCAGGAACTTCTGTAAGAATCGTCGTACCGCCCTGGGCAATCAGACGATCGGAGAACCCTCCAATGACAGGATTCGCAGTAATTCCGCTGAAGCCGTCGGAGCCTCCACATTTGAGTCCAATCACGAGTTTGGATGCAGGGCAGGGAACACGGACATCCTTCTGCATCTGAACAGCAAGTTCTTCGATCAGCTGCATCGCTGCGGCATGTTCGTCTTCTACCTGCTGACAGATCAGGAACCGGACCCTGTTCTGATCATAATCGCCCATGCGTTTTCTGATTTCTTCAACGCCTGAATTTTCGCATCCCAGACCAAGAACCAGGACACCGCCGGCATTTGGATGGACCGCCAGATTGGCAAGCATCTGTCGGGTATGCTCCTGATCTTCACCCATTTGAGAACAGCCATACGGGTGAGAGAACGCATAGATCGCTTCCAGGCCGCCGCTTATGAATTTCTGAGCATCCCGTTCCAAACCGCGCGCAATGTCATTGACGCAGCCAACGGTTGGGATAATCCAAAGTTCATTGCGTACACCGACTTCGCCGTTCTTTCTGGGAAAACCCGGGAAAGACTTTGGAGCAGCGGGTTCCAACTTTGGATTGGTGGGATTCCATGTGTATTCAAGCGTTCCGCCCAGGAGTGTGTGCAGGTTGTGTACGTGAATATGGGATCCTTTCCGAATGTCTTCCTTTGCATAGCCGATCGGGAACCCGTACTTGATGACATGTCCATTTTGCGGAATGTTTTCCAGCGCAATTTTATGACCTGCCGGAACATCGGTTGCTGCAGTCAACTGCACATCACCGCAGGTAACGATCTGCCCCTGGGCAATGGGAGAAAGAGCAACAGCAACATTATCCATGGGGGTTATGCGAAGCAATTCAGCCATATAACTCACTCATTTCTGCTTGTATTCAGGCGGGAAAACGACGAAGAACTGTAGCCTTCATGCCCTGGTCAAGGATTTCCTGGAGTGCATCAGCCACGAACTTCTCAAGACCGGGAATCTGCGTCAGATCCTGGCCGAAGAATGCTTCATTGGTCAGGAAGGCATGGACCTGTTCAGCTGCGCTGAGCGAAGAAGTATCTGCAAAGAACTGAAGCACAGCAGCATCATCCTGCAGTTCGTAAGGCTGGCCGTCGCGGACACAGTGAAGCTTGCCGTCTTCTCCGATTTTGCCGCCTCTGTAAAGACTCATCATGGAAGCGATCGAGAAGGCCAGATGCTCCGGAAGCTTTCCGTTTGCTTCAACATAACCCAGCAGACTCGGCAGGCAGCGTGCGCGCCATTTACTGACACAGTTGAGGCAGATGGACAGCAGCATATGACGAATGAACGGGTTGCCAAAGCGGCCGGTGACGGCTTCTGCAAAGGACATCAGATCATCTTTGGGAAGCGAGAGTGTAGGAATGACTTCATCGTAGAGCGTTTTCTGCATGAAGTTGCGAATGACCGGATCGTTCATGGAATCGAGCACAATGTCATATCCGCACTGGAAAGCCATGGGGACAAAAGAGGTGTGTGCACCATTCAGAATCCGAACTTTGCGCTGCTTATAGGGCTTCTGATTATCAGTGAAAATAACCGGGAGACCGCAATCGGGCAGGGGCAGCTCTTTGGAGATATCCTTGCTGCTTTCGATTACCCAGAGGCCGAACGGTTCCGCTGTGACAAGAATATGATCTTCATAGCCGATTTTTTCAAAAATGGCCTTGTCTTCGCCTCTGGGGTATCCGGTAACAATGCGGTCCACAAGAGTAGAAGTGAAAACGCAGGATTCTTCAAACCACTGATCGAAACGTTCGCCCAGCTGCCAGAGTCTGGAAAGTTCTTTTACACAGCGGTGCAGTTCAATGCCGTTATCATCAATCAGTTCAACAGGGAGAATGATCAGGCCCTTATCCGGAGCATAATTAAAATGGACTGCACGTTCATACAGGAATTTTGTCAGCTTTCCGGGATAAGACTGCGGCGGGCAGAGTTCCATCTTGTCATTCGGGTCAAGAACAATACCGGCTTCGGTTGTGTTGCTGACAATAAAACGGAGAGATTCAAGCTTTGCATACTGGGCATACTTGTCATACTCGCGATAGGCATCGACTGTATCAGCAATGGAGGTCACGATGCGGGTGCTTTCGACCGGCTTTCCGTCAACAAGACCACGCAGCATCACGGTATACCGCTCATCCTGCTCTTTAAAAGCGGGGAAGAGTGTGCCAATCGAAATGGGCTTAACCAGGACAACAGAACCATTGAAATCCGTTTTTTCATTGGCAATGTCGATCATATAATCGACAAAGGCACGAAGGAAATTACCCTCACCAAACTGAAGAACCCGGACAGGCCGCGAAGGGGCAGGTGCCATAGATGCGTTCAGCTGTTTCATGTTGAAGACCTCCTCTGGGATTACCAGACATCATTGTAAACGTTTACACGCGTGAAAATTTTACCACCCGGAGTGGATGCAGTCAATGAAGGATTTCTATCTTCCGGATGTGTTTTTTCATATCTCTGCGACCATGTTTTCCTTTCGGTGAACTTGTTGTCTTCCCTGTCTTTGCGTGATATAATCCTTGTGCCTGTGAAAACGCTTACATGAAAGGAGTGGGCTGTTGAACATCTATGATGTATCGAAACGTGCCGGTGTTTCAATTGCCACTGTTTCAAGGGTGCTGAACAACAGCCTCCATGTAAGCGAAAAAACGCGGCAGCATGTTTTACGGGTCATTCAGGAAGCGGGATACGTACCCAATGCGTTTGCAAGAGGGCTCGGCCTGAACAGCATGAAAACCATCGGCCTCCTCTGCCCGGATGCTTCGGACGTATATCTTGCGCATGCCCTGGCACTTCTGGAGCACGCCTTCCGTCTGCATCAGTACGACTGTCTGCTCATCTGCACCGGGCGTGAACGCGGAGATCTCGATGCCGGGATCGCTTCACTTGTCAGCCGGCATGTGGACGGCATGGTCCTGATGGGTTCCACTTTTGTCGGGAAGAACAGCGATGAAAACCACATGATTCTCGAGACAAGCAGGGAAATCCCAACAGCCATTCTCAATGGCAGCCTCTCAGGAGAGAACATCTATGCTGTCATGTGCAATGATGCACAGGCACAGGAAATGGCCGCTGATCATCTCTGCGCCGAAGGCAGAACAACCCCTCTGTATCTTTATCATTCGCTGAATGAATCCGGGCAGAAGAAGCTTTCAGGTTATCGGAACAGTGTTGCGAAACATGCTCTGCATGTCGGACAGGAACATGAACTGTTTGTCGGAGCAGCAAATAAAAATGTGCTTTCCGTGGCGCAGATTATTCGGGAATGCTGGCAGAACGGACTGAGATTCGACTGTGTCATGACCAGTGAGGATATCCTCGCGGTCGGTGCATTAAAAGGCCTGCATGCCATGGGAATTCGCATACCGGAGGATGTCAGCATTATCGGTTACAATAATTCTGATTTATGTCTGTGTACGGATCCTGAATTAAGCAGCATCGACAATCGACTTCAGGCGATCTGCGAACACATCGTGGAGACCATGGTCAATGTGCTTGAAGGCACAGCGATGCCCCATCAAACTGTTTTCAATGCTCAGCTTATTGAGCGTGAAAGTACCAATCATCACCCCAAAATACAAAAAGGAAAGGAAACCTGACGTATGAAAGCTTTTATGGACAAGGATTTTCTTCTCTCTACGGAAACGGCCCAGCATCTGTTCCACAATTATGCTGAAGGCTGCCCGATCATCGACTACCATTGCCATTTAAGCCCGAGGGAAATCTGGGAAGACATTCATTTTGAGAACATTACGCAGGTATGGCTCGGCGGAGATCATTACAAATGGCGTCTCATGCGCTGTGCCGGGGTGGATGAAAAATACATTACCGGCGATGCCTCGGATTATGAAAAATTCTGCAAGTGGGCTGAGGTCCTTGGAAAAGCCATTGGCAATCCCCTGTATCACTGGAGCCATCTGGAACTTCAGCGTTTCTTTGGATGGTATGGCGCACTGAGTGCAAAAACAGCGGATGAATGCTGGAATACGGTCAATGAAAAATTCAAGGATCCGAGTTTTACATCCCGTGGCCTGATCCGCCAGAGCAATGTTGATATTATCTGCACGACAGACGATCCGATTGACTCTCTGGAATATCATGAGAAACTTGCAAACGATGATTCCTTTGCCACGACCGTGCTTCCTGCCTGGCGCCCTGATAAGGCCATGAACATTGAAAAGCCGGCCTGGACAGAATACATTCAGGCGCTTTCTGATGTGTCCGGCATTGCAATTCATTCGTTTGCAGACCTGAAACAGGCTCTGAAAATCCGTATGGATTTCTTTGCGGCCCATGGCTGCACGCTGTCTGACCATGCTCTTGGCTATGTGATGTATGCTCCGGCTTCTGACGAGGAAGTGGAGGCAGTCTTCTGCAAGCGCATCGGCGGCGGCAAACTCGACAGTCACGAGCAGGCTCTCTTCCGCTTTGCCTTTATGAGCTTTGTGGCCCAGGAATATACCAGACGCGGATGGGTGATGCAGCTGCATTACGGCTGCCGCCGTGACAACAATCTTTCCATGTATGCAAAGCTCGGCCCGGATACCGGTTTTGACTGCATTGACACGTATACGCCTTCTGACCAGACAGCTGCTTTCCTCGGCGCGCTTGAACGTGCGGGCAGCCTTCCCAAGACCATTCTGTATTCTCTGAATCCGGCTGACAACCAGGCTATTGATACGATTTGCGGATGCTTCCAGAGCAGTGAGGCCGTGAGCAAGATCCAGCATGGTTCCGCATGGTGGTTCAATGACCATTTCCAGGGAATGACCGATCAGCTGACCAGTCTTGCCAATCTTGGTTATCTTGCCGGGTTTGTGGGCATGCTGACTGACAGCCGTTCTTTCCTGAGCTATCCCAGACACGAGTACTTCCGTCGGATTCTGTGCCGTCTGTTTGGTGAATGGGTTGAAGACGGAAGATATCCTGCTGACGAGGAACTGCTGGGGTCCATCGTTCGCGGCATCAGCTATGAAAATGCGAAGAATTATTTCCAGTTTCAGACCAAGAAATAAGCGCATAAAACAGAATCAGCCTTCAGCCAGACAGACTTCGGTCTGTCTGGCGGGCTTATGAAAGGATTAACTGCATGAAAAAAGCAAAGCTGATTATGGACCGTGATTATTCGATCGGTCAGATTGATCCGCGCATGTATGGCTCTTTTATTGAGCATCTCGGGCGTGCGGTCTACGGCGGCATCTATGAGCCGGGGCATCCAAGTGCAGATCAGGATGGATTCCGCACCGACGTGATTGACCTTGTGAAAAAGCTCCAGGTACCTGTTGTGCGCTATCCGGGCGGGAATTTTGTCTCCGGGTTTAACTGGGAAGATTCTGTCGGTCCGCGTGAACAGCGTCCGAAACGTCTTGACCTTGCATGGTTTACTACGGAAACCAATGAAGTGGGACTTCACGAATTCTGTCACTGGGCCAGGAAGGCCGATACTTCTGTCATGTATGCCGTAAACCTTGGAACCCGCGGTGCAGATGCTGCAAGGAATATTGTTGAGTATGCCAATCATCCCAGCGGCAGTTACTGGAGTGATCTGCGAATCGCCAACGGGGAAAAGGATCCATTTAACATCAAACTGTGGTGTCTGGGCAACGAGATGGATGGTCCCTGGCAGATCTGCCATAAAACGGCATTCGAGTATGGCCGAATTGCCAATGAAGCGGCAAAGGTCATGAAGTGGGTTGATCCGAGCATCGAAGTCGTTGCATCCGGAAGCTCCAGTCATACCATGAAGACTTTTGGCACGTGGGAGTATGAGATGCTCAGTGAGTGCTACGAGAATGTCGATTACGTTTCTCTGCACCGCTATTACGGGAACCAGAGCAATGATACCCCCGACTTCCTGGCGCGCAGCATGGATCTTGATTCCTTCATCCGCGATGTTGTTTCCATCTGTGATGCTGTGGGCGGAACGAAGCATTCCAAGAAGAAGCTCAATCTTTCATTTGATGAATGGAATGTCTGGTATCATTCCAGCGAACAGGATAAGGAAATCTGGAAGCGTGACAAATGGAATCGCGCACTCCCGCTTCTTGAAGACATCTACAATTTTGAAGATGCCCTGCTGATCGGTTCCATGCTCATCACGTTCATTCGCAATGCGGATCGTGTGAAAATCGCATGCCTTGCTCAGCTTGTGAACGTGATTGCTCCGATCATGACGCGCAACGGCGGCGGTGCCTGGGCTCAAACCATTTATTATCCCCTGATGCATGCCTCTGCCTATGGCCGTGGTACAGCGCTCCGTCCCATCGTGACGAGCCCTGTGTATGACTGCTCCGATTACGAGGCTGTACCGATTGTCGATGCGGCTGCAACGATGGATGAGGCAGGAAATGTCACGATCTTTGCCATCAACCGCGATATGAAAGAGGATGCAGAACTTACCTGTGATCTCCGGGCGTTCGGAAAGTTCACTTCCATTGAACATACAGTCATGCATCATGACGATGTCAAGGCGATCAATACCGAATCGCAGCCCGATAATGTCGTGCCGTCTCCGGCCGTTACACGTCCTGCAGATGGTGGTGAATTGTCTGCTGTTCTGCCTGCGCTCAGCTGGAATATGATTCGACTGATCAAATAAATAACAGCCCCGGCTTGATGCCGGGGCTTCACTTTACGGCCAGGTCTGGGATGGGCTGACCGGCTCATAACCGGGTGATTCTCTGATCGCATGCTCCATGAGCTTCTGCACAGCATCCTCATACGCATCCGCATGCTGTGCTTTGAACAGTGATTTCAGAATTTTCTTTGTATCAGTAAAACAGTAAGCAAGATATTTTGTGATTTCCCGCATTTTCCCCAGGAGAATTTGCTCAGGATAGATCTCCGCATACGCCCGATACAATGCATCGTGGAATGCTCTGATCTCCGAAACTTGAAGAGGCTGACCGCCTGCGGCTTCCCGGGCAAGTGCCGGATTGGAAGCAAGGCCTCGGCCAAGCATCAGCGCGTCCGAACGAATCTGTGCGTTTCTCAGATCAAGAATATCATGCATACAGAACAGGTTTCCATTGAAAACAACCGGGCAATGGACTGTTTCTGTTATTTTTCTGTAGATATCCAGATGAATGTCCCCGCGATAAAATTCCTGGCGTGTCCTTGGGTGGACGATTAATTCGGAAATGGGGTAGCGGTCAAGCAGACGGAACAGATCCTCCCATTCAGAGACGGAGGCAAAGCCGATTCTTGTTTTGATGGAAACAGGAAGCACTGAGCTCCTGTAAATGCTGTCAAGAAAACGTTCCAGTGCATCCAGAACAAGCAGCATGCCGGAGCCTTTTCCTTTGGCAGTGACGGTTCCCGAAGGACACCCCAGGTTCAGATTGACTTCGGTATATCCCATCTGCTGAAGGCAGGATGTCAGCCAGAGAAAAAGATCAGGATCCTTTGTCAGAATCTGCGGCACAGCCGGGACACCCTGATTGTATTCCGGTGCGATGGCACGCATCTCGCGGGGAGGGAGCCGCTTATCCTGTGTCGGACTGATGAAGGGGATAAAGTATTTGTCAACGCCTTTGAACAGCGCATGATGGATGCGCCGGTAAACGGCATCTGTAATACCCTCCATAGGGGCATAATAAATCATGACGAACCTCACATTCTGAGAAAGGGCAATTCATACCATGTCGGAAATGAATCATTCTGATGGCGGGCTGATTGATCAGCTGAAGGCTTTTATTCCGTTCAATGAGCAGGAAATGCGGGACAGGGAAGTCATTTTGGACGCCCTGCTGAAACAACCGGAATCGATTTTTCTCCGCACCTCGCTCCTCGCGCATATGACTGCATCGGCCTGGGTCATATCCCCTGATGCAAAGCAGGTTCTGATGGCCTATCACAAGATATACGATGCCTGGAGCTGGCTTGGAGGCCATGCTGACGGAGACACAGATCTGATGGCTGTCGCTCTGCGCGAAGTACGGGAAGAGAGCGGGCTGGAACATGTGATTCCTGTGACGGATAAGATTTACTCGGTCGAAACGCTGACCGTGGACGGCCACGAAAAGAAAGGCGTCTATGTGCCTTCCCATCTTCATCTCAATGTAACCTATCTCCTCATGGCAGATCCTTCGGACCCGCTGCGCATCAACAGGGAGGAGAACAGCGGCGTGCAGTGGTTTGAAAAGGACGCAGCAGTCAGAGCGTCGAGCGAAATCTGGTTTCGTGAACGCATTTATACAAAGCTGAATCAGAAACTGGACGAAAGCTGTATCAGGGATTCAATTGCTTCGGCGGGTTTAAGGATGAAGGCAGAAGACTGGCACAGCCGCGAATCATTGTAAAAAAGGGGCTGCCATGTGTCAAGGCAAACTGCATTTTTAACCAAAATGACACATGCAGTTCATTTTTCTGTTATACTCTTATGTTGGCGGGAGATTCCCGCTTACTGGAGGAAAATACAAATGAGCGATAACAAGAACAATAACAATAAAAAAGATCCCAGGCGCACAGCGTCCATGATCGGATTTGCGGTCACTATGCTGATCATTCTTCTGGTCAATATGATCCTGATGCGCAGTCTGACCAGGCAGCAGGTGCTTGAAGTGCCTTACAGCACCTTTTTACAGATGGTGGACGGCAAGGTGGTCAAACAGGCCGATGTCGAAAGCACACAGATTACGTTTACCGCCATCAAGGACGGACAGACCGTTGTTTTTCAAACGGGCAGGATGAACGATGATACGCTGATTCCCCGCATGCTGGAAGCCGGTGTGACCTTTACCACATCGATTCCGGAAGAAATATCTCCGCTGGTTGAAATGCTGATCGGATATGTGCTTCCGTTTGTGATCACGCTTGGAATCGGTTTCCTGATCATCCGTCTTCTGACAAGAAAAATGGGCAGCAATAACCCATTGAGCATGGGGAAGAGCAATGTGAAAGTGTATGTCGAAAACCATACCGGCAAAACGTTTGCAGATGTCGCCGGTGAGGATGAGGCAAAAGCTGCGCTTCAGGAAATTGTTGATTTCCTTCATGATCCCGGGAAGTATACGGAGATCGGTGCAAAGCTGCCCAAAGGCGCACTCCTTGTCGGCCCTCCAGGAACCGGTAAAACACTTCTTGCCAAAGCGGTAGCCGGTGAAGCAAAAGTCCCATTCTTTTCCATCTCCGGATCTGAGTTTGTCGAGATGTTTGTAGGCATGGGTGCAGCCCGTGTCCGTGATCTGTTTAAACAGGCGACAGAAAAAGCTCCGTGTATTGTCTTTATCGACGAAATTGATGCCATTGGGAAAAAGAGAGACGGATCACTGGTCGGAGGAAATGACGAGAGGGAACAGACGCTCAATCAGCTGCTGAGCGAAATGGATGGTTTTGACTCATCCAAAGCTGTCGTGATTCTCGGGGCGACAAACCGTCCGGAAAGTCTCGATCAGGCTCTGCTTCGTCCGGGACGTTTTGATCGGAGAATTCCTGTGGAGCTGCCGGATCTTGCCGGCAGAGAAGCCATTCTGAAAGTTCACGCGAAGGAAGTAAAAGCTGACCCGAACATCAATTACCGCGACATTGCACTGGCAACCAGCGGAACAAGCGGCGCGGAACTGGCCAATATCATCAATGAAGGTGCCCTCCTTGCTGTGAAAGAGGGACGTAAAATGGTTACACAGCATGATCTTGAGGAAGCCATTGAAACGGTGATCGCCGGCTACCAGAAGAAAAACGCTGTCATCTCACCGGAAGAAAAGAAAATAGTATCCTATCATGAGATCGGACATGCTCTTGTCGCAGCAAGGCAGACCAGCTCAGCGCCGGTTCATAAAATTACCATCATTCCCAGGACCAGCGGTGCGCTCGGATATACAATGCAGGTGGATGAAGATGAGCATTATCTGATGAGCCGTGATGAGCTGTTCAATAAAATTACAACGCTTACCGGCGGCCGGGCGGCTGAGGAGCTTGTCTTCAATAAAGTGACCAGTGGCGCGGCAAATGATATTGAACAGGCCACCAAGCTGGCCAGAAGTATGGTGGCACGTCTTGGCATGAGTGATGAATTTGGTATGACTGCCTTTGAAACAATTAACAACAAATATCTTGGCGGCGATGCAAGTCTTGCCTGTTCAGAAGATACCAGCGCCAGGATTGATAAGGAAGTGATGCAAATCATCCAGCGGGCTCATGATAAGGCAATGCATATTCTGAAAACGGATGAACCCAAGCTTCATGAACTTGCTGCCTTCCTTCTTGAACGGGAAACGATTACCGGTGAGGAATTTATGCGCATACTGCAGTCTGACAGTCCTGCTGCAGACGAGGATGCCTCAGAGAAAAGCGCAGATGGGCTTCCGCCCGAGGCTGATCCATCAGAAACTGTTCCTGCAGAACAATGATACGGATACCACTAAGATCTCTCTGAAAAGAGGGGTCTTTTTTCATATTATCATAAACATATCGCGCGTAAAATGTCCTATATTTCCTTTTGTTTTTTTGTTAAATGTGTAAGAAAATACATTTATATCAGCTTTTTACCAGTTCACACTCTTTTTTTTAAAAAAAAATGTGGTATAAAGTAAATGAATTAAAATATCATAAAGGTACAGTTGTGCTTTTCGGTGTGTTTTGGGAGGATAAAGATGTTAAACGAAACGCCGAGGGACCTTATTTGGTATTGTATTCCTGCAACAGATTGGAATGAAGCGCTGCCTTTGGGAAACGGACGTATCGGTGCGATGGTTTTCGGCGGGGCATATGATGAATGCATTTCTGTGAATGAGGATACATTATGGACAGGAAGACCGGCCTCTGAAAAAGTGCATCCATCTGTGAAAAACGTGTTTATGGAGGCATCCCGCCTGACAGAAGAAGGGCACTTCTCACAGGCTCAGGAGCTGATGGAGAAGCAGATGTCCGGAAAATGGACACAGGCATATATGCCGATGTGCGATATTCGTATTCATTCAAGGCTGGCCCTGCAGTATGAAAACTATCGTCGTGAACTGGATCTGAACCGGGCGATTCACACTGTTTCTTACACAAAAAACAATATCGATTATGTGCGTGAAACACTCGTTTCTTTCCCGGATCAGGTTATGGTGATGCATACAAAAGCTTCCAAACCGGGCTCAATTCATTTCCATGTTTCGCTTGCCCCTGCCATTGAGGGCACTGTCTCTTTCCGTGATGATCGTCTTCAGATTACCGGAAATGCACCGGTGCTGGAATGGCAGCTTGGGGATCCGTATGATGCAGGCGGGGCCATGGAGTACCCTCAGGAAAACAACAGAAAAGGAATGGCATTTGCATGTGTCGTCTGTGTTGTGCCGGTCGGCGGACAGATGACCCGTCAGGGATGCGGACTGGATGTGCGAAATGCCGATGAAGTGACCGTCTATTTTGCTGCAAGAACAGGATTTACTGCATGGAATAAGCAGCCGGTCAGGGACCCTGAAGTCTGCGTCAGACAATGTGATGCTGATATTGACGCAGCGGTCCGAAAAGGCTGGAATGCGATTCTTGAAGACCATCTGAAGGATTATCAGCCGCTATATAATCGTGTTTCATTCTCTCTCGGAGATGATGAAAAGGCCTGCATTCCTTTGAATGAACGCATGCTGATGCATGATGCACAGGAAAAGGATATCGGATTGTATGCCCTCTACTTCCAGTATGGACGGTATCTGACGATTGCAGCGTCCAGACAGGGGACACAGGCCACCAATCTGCAGGGAATCTGGAACCATCTGATTACGCCCCCGTGGAACAGCAATTATACCACCAATATCAACACGGAGATGAACTACTGGCCTACACTTGCTGCGAATCTGGAAGAGTGTTCAGAGCCGCTTGATCGCCTGATTGAAGAGCTGACCGAGGACGGCAAGAAAACAGCTTCAGAATGGTATGATGCCAAAGGAAGCTGCGCACATCACAATACGGATATATGGCGGTTGTCCTCGCCGGTCGGTTCCCTGCAGAAGGGGAGCGCAATCTATGCCCAGTGGCCGATGGGACTTGCATGGCTTTGCAGACATCTGTGGGAAAAATATTGCTACACAGGAAATCTTGATTATCTCCGGGACCATGCATTTCCATTGATGGCGGAGTCGGTTGCTTTTGTTGAGTCGATCCTTACAAAAACCAAGAACGGACAGTACATTCTTTCACCTTCGACTTCTCCCGAAAATACATTCCGGGACCAGAACGGCACAGCAGCCGGCGTGGATTATTATACGTCCATGTCCCAGGAAATTGCAGCTGACCTGCTGCGGTTTGCCGCGAAATCCGCCCGTATTCTTGGAATGGAGACATGGGCGCAGAAGCGGGAAGACATCGCAAAGCATCTGGTCATGCCTGAAATCGGAAAAGAAGGAGAGCTCCTTGAATGGAGTCAGAACTTCGAAGAGATCGACATTCACCACCGTCATCTTTCCCATCTGTACGGAGCGTATCCGGCCGACCTGTTTAATTTCGAAGATACGCCTGAAATGATGAAGGCGGTCAGAATCTCTCTTGAACGCAGAGGTGATGAATCGACAGGCTGGGCAATGGGGTGGAGAATCTGCCTTTGGGCCAGACTCGGTGATGGAAATCGGGCGATGAAACTTCTGCAACGTCAGCTGAAAACAACGGATGCTTCCTATGGGCAGCAGGGCGGTACGTATCCGAATCTGCTCGACGCGCATCCGCCTTTCCAGATTGACGGGAATTATGGAGCGTGTGCCGGCATCATAGAAATGCTTCTGCAGAGCCATAACGATATCATCCGCCTGCTTCCCGCACTGCCGGACGAATGGAAAGACGGGGAAGTGCGCGGGCTGAGAGCCCGTGGCGGCTATACAGTCGACATTGCCTGGCAGGGACACCATCTGACCCATGCCATGGTCCATGCTGATCGGGATGGTACGCTCCGCCTTGCAGACGGCAGAACGTTCACCCATAAGGCAGGCGAAACGATTTTTATCGGTCCGTAATCAATCTCAGCCAAGCGAATCGGTTCATGCAATCTCTGCATGCCGGTTCGCTTTTTTGTGTCCGCAGAATTTGAAAAACTGCATGAAACTGAAAACCTGTCCGGGCTTCTGTCCGGACAGGCTCAGCGTCAGTGTTTTGTGTATCAGTCGATCTGTGCTCATTTGAGAAACAGTTCAATCACAGGAACCGTAACGGAAGGCTTCACAACAGGAAGCGACAGCACAAGGAGATTGGCATCTGTGCTTCTTCCTTCTGAAAAATGGTCCACTTCGCTCTCATGCATAAGGATTTCACTTCCATCATGCAGAAACTGAGCATATTCAACTTTTCCGGCAAAGCCGGGCAGCTCAAGGAATGCATATGGATACTGGAAAAGATGAACGTAGAGACGTCTGCCGTCTTCCGACTGGGTCAGTCTGCAGCCATTGGGTGCGCTGAATTCGGGTTCGGCCATGGTGCAGCCATAAATGGAGCGGGCGTTGTATTTCATCCACTGTGCATACGTATCAAGTGCTTTTTCCGCACGCTCATCCAGATATCCACGGCTTGTCGGACCGACATTCATCAGGAGATTACCGCCCAGTGATACGGTTTGAATCAGCATCTGGATCAGCATTTCCGGAGACTTCCAGGTCATTTCATCGCGATGATATCCCCATGAGCCGGAGAAAGTCTGGCAGGCTTCCCAGGTGACATATTCACCCGTGCCCGGATGGCGCAGCCAGCTTTGAGGCTGGTACTGCTCAGGCGTAAAGAGATCCTGCTCGATCTCAGCACGATTGTCGATCATGATCTGAGGCTGCAGCGCGCGTGCGGTTGCAATCAGCTGTTCGCTTTCCCAATCGTTTTTTCCCTTGCCAGTGAGCCAGGGCTTATCTGCAGGGTTATTGCCGGAATAGGAAAAATCAAACCAGAGGATGTCGATTTTCCCATAATTGGTAAGCAGTTCAGTTACCTGATTGCGCATATACGCAGCATACCGATGCATATCTCTCCCTGCATTGAGTTCACGAATCTTTTCCTCAGGCAGATTTCGAAGCGGATGGTTGGGATCAATGGTAAAGTCCGGATGATGCCAGTCGATCAGTGAATAGTAAAATCCCACCCGTAGTCCTTCTGCCCGGAAGGCGTCCACATATTCTTTCAGAAGATCCCGTCCTGCCGGTGTATTGGTCGCTTTATAATCGGTATATTGAGTATCCCACAAGCAGAAGCCTTCATGATGCTTGGCTGTGAGGACGGCATATTTCATGCCTGCAGCTTTTGCCTTCCTGGCCCAATCACGGGGATCATACAGATCGGGGCAGAAATGATCAAAATATCGCTGATATCTGGAATCATCCATTTCTTCATGGTTCTTCAGCCATTCATGACGGGCACCCATGCTGTAAAGGCCCCAGTGAATAAACATACCAAAACGGTCATGCCGAAACCATAGTGTATCTCCGGGTGTTTTCCGAACCTGATAACTGGACACTGTCATACCTCCCTGCTTTGCTTGATAATTGATTATACCATGATGTAATGAGAAATACATGGGATAATCCAGGAGAGGAAACAATTGCTGACATGCAGGAGAACAATTCTCACTCTGTGATCTGCTTCGCAGCGGGAGGCATGCGGTTTATCGCAAGGGAAGATGTTTTTCGAAAACGCTGCGTTTTTTTCTTACAGGGATGGGGTGCGGAACAGGCACATGACTGAAACGGTGTTATTACAATTACAGTGTTGACAATTATATCGAAGAATATATAATAAAATCATCTCATCTCCGCATCATTGATTCCTCGATTCATATTACAATTTGGAGAGGAATGAATGTATGCGTATATCTCGTTTGTTTTTCTTTGTGGTCGTTTTGAGTGCATGCTTTTCCATCGCATGCGCTGAAGTTCCGATGCTTTTTTCTGATATCACGATGAGTCTTCCCAATGCAGAGATCAGCACCGATGTATCCTGCTCCGACAAACATGTTTTCATTCATACGGACTGGCTCCCTGCATACAGCGAATCTGAGATCCAGGTTTTTATCGGGAATGAGTATGTCAGCTGTTTCCGGAATGAAAGGAACGGCATGTATGAGGGAACCGGGAGAATGAGCCATACTGCGAACGATGTTGAGTCGATTACGTATTTCACAAACAGCAGTGACTATGCTGCAATGGAATCGCTGCAGTTTTCGAAGGACGGGACGCTCAATTCTTCAGAAGTGACGGATGGTCTGCGCACATTTCAATACAGCAATCCCGGGGACGAATCATGCCAATATCAATACATCCAGGAGGATGAAAACGACCCTGATCTGCCCATTCCTCTGTATCGTGTGATCTATGACGGGAGCGGAAATGTGCTGTTCTACACACACAAATCCGGAACGAACCTGGAAATCACTTATGCCCCGGACGGTACAGTCGACCTGGTGGAAGCGCTTGTCAGGCAGGAAGGACACAATTATCATACCCGTATTCAATGGGATTTTGACAGACAGCGATGGTTCGATCCGGATAATGCAGATGCTGTCTTTGATCTGGACCCTTATATCCCGGAAGAGGAGCATTCAGGTGAAGCAGCCACCCCGGATGGAACATCAACTGATGCCCCGGAGACATCCGGGTCTCAGGAGACAGAGCAGCCGAATCATGCGGATCAAGCAGACGTTCCGTACTTTGTTTCTGCGCCTGCATTAACTATCCAGGATCTGCCGCTCTCCATAGATCCATCGATCCTGCACCATGTGCCGCTCGGAAATATCGAAAGCCTCCAGGGAAATATGGTTCTTCAGGACCTGGGCTATGAGAAGGTTACGGTGATTACAGATCAGACGATTTCCATGCAGCGCGAAGGAATGCATTGGCAATGCGCATTGCCGGAAGGTGATTACCAGTTGATCCTTCTGGACCGAAATGGAGTCGCAACCTGTTATGACGCAAAGAAGAACTTTACATCCATGATGACAGAGGAACCGTCACTTCAGCTGCACGCTGATGGGTCATATCTTTATGACGGAACAGGCCGGGAAAATGTCATGGCCTGCTATGGGCAGGATGGCTGCCTGACATCCTATTCCTATCACAATCAGGATGCCAGCAAAGCGGTGTCCTATAATCCTTATGGAGATGTCCTGTATTATTCGGCCGTATCAGGCGATGGATGCCGGTACCGGTATCTGAATGGAGGCTGGCAGAAGCAGGGGACAGACGGAATATGGACGGAATGTGTGAAACCTTCTGATGTGAATCCATCAGACCTTCCGCCGCTTCTGATTCTGGAACGCAGGACGGTGCCACAGGGTACCTGGTACCCCAACAATACGGCCGGGGTGATCGGTGTATCCCTTCGGGATAAATATCCGGGCCTGACGAAAAAATGGTATCACGTCCTTCCGGTTGATCTGACCATTCAGGGAACACAGACTTTCAAAATGGTGGCCAGCAATCTGTTTTATATAGGGCGTGTATATGTCTTCGTTGATGGAGATGCTGTGACTGTCCGGTGTGCATACTCCGATGGGCTGGTTTTCCCAAAAGAAAACTTGTTTTGCTGGTTCCTTTCAATTGATGAAGTGACCCATGATTTTCTCGAACATCCATCGGATTCATGGGAATACGGAAAACCCTATTCAATTGCTTCCGACCTTCATGGGGCGAAAACAGCCCTGCTGTTCGTCTGCAACAGAGTCACTTACAGACAGCCGATCTGGAATGATGGAACCATGCTTGTCCGCTACTGGCCGAATATTGACACGGTCAAAGCGCACCGGCAAAAAGCTGAACAGATGCTGGATTCAATTTCAAACGCGCCATAAAAAATGCGCCTGCAGTACAATCTGCAGGCGTACTTTTTCAGGAAGGATAAGGGCGTGCTGGTCTGTAAAGCACAGCAGAAAGGATCGCATTATCCGACAGAGGATGAATCATCATCTTCATTTGATGAAGAATCAGGAGAAGCAGCGGGGAGGGAGGGAGCAGATGCTGTGTCTGTTTCGGTGTCCCCGGTCTGAGAGCTTTCGGCAGAAGCATTCGCGGCCTGATCTTCTGCGGCCTCTTCAGAATCACTGGAAGGGGTATTCAGGATCCGCATAAACTCTTCACCGGTGATGGTTTCACGCTCAAGAAGATAGGCTGCCAGCTCGTGAAGCTTTGCTTCATGCTCCTTGAGAATCTGCATTGCTTTTTCATGGGCTGCCCGAATAATGGACATAACTTCCTGATCGATTTTTGCGGCAGTGGCAGGGGAGCAGGCAAGAGTGGCATCTCCGCCGAGATAGATATTGTTCACGACTTCAAGAGCCGTCATATCGAACTGCTCCGACATGCCCAGACGTGTAACCATTGCGCGGGCCAGTTTGGTCGCCTTTTCGATATCATTGGCTGCTCCGCTGGTGACCTCAGAGAATATCAGCTCTTCCGAAGCCCGTCCGGCAGTCAGCGTGGTGATTTTGTTGAAGATTTCTTCTCTGGACATCAGAAAATGCTCATCTTCGTCTACCTGCATGGTATAACCCAGCGCACCACTGGTTCTGGGAATGATGGTGATTTTATGAACAGGAGAGGAACTGGACTGCATGGCCGCGACAAGGGCGTGACCAATCTCGTGATAGGACACGACTTTCTTTTCCTTGGGAGAAATCACGGCGCCTTTGCGCTCATATCCGGCAATCACGGTTTCAATCGAGTCTTCCAGGTCCTTCTGAATGACTTCCTTGCGGCCTTCCTTGACGGCGAGGAGCGCACCTTCATTGATAATATTCGCAAGTTCTGCGCCGCTTGTGCCGCTTGTGGCAAGTGCAATGGCGCGCCAGTCGATATCTTTGGCTACACGGACATCTTTGGCATGAACCTTGAGGATCGCTTCGCGTCCGGCAAGGTCGGGGAGTTCGACCGGAATCCGTCTGTCAAATCGGCCGGGCCTGAGAAGCGCCTTATCTAGGCTGTCCGGACGGTTGGTTGCCGCGAGGATGACAACACCTTTTGAAGAATCAAAGCCATCCATTTCTGCCAGAAGCTGGTTGAGCGTCTGCTCGCGTTCATCATTTCCGCCAATTCCGGCACCGTCACGTGATTTGCCGACCGCATCAATCTCATCAATAAACACGATACAGGGTGCTTTCTCGGTGGCCTGCTTAAAGAGATCACGGACACGGGCAGCACCCATGCCAACGAACATTTCGACAAATTCAGAACCGGAAATGGAAAAGAACGGTACTTTGGCTTCGCCTGCCACCGCTTTGGCGAGCAGCGTTTTGCCTGTGCCTGGGGGCCCCACAAGCAGAGCACCCTTTGGCATTCTGGCTCCGATGGCTTTATACTTGCCAGGATCATGAAGGAAGTCGACTATTTCCTGCAGAGCGGCTTTCGCCTCATCTTCTCCAGCAACATCCTGGAACGTTTTTCCGGTCTGCGCTTCCATATAGACTTTTGCATTGCTCTTTCCGAGGGAAAACGCGCCTCCCATGTTCTTACCCATCATCCGTGTCATCAGAAGACTGAGACCGACAAACATGAGAATCGGGATGCCGTAAGACAGGAGCAGAGATAAAAGAATATTATTCTGCTGAGGAATAGTCTGGGTGAATTTTACGTTGGAACGCTCAAGTCTGGCGACAAGTTCAGGGTCTTCCACCCTGCCGGTCACAAACCGGGATTCGCGTCCGTCAAACATGGCTGTGAAAGAAATGGTTGTGCTGTCGATGGTCGCTTCGGATACATTGCCGCTGGAAACAAGAAGGAGAAATTCACTGTACGCCAGTTCAGGTGTCTGCTGATCGTTTGACCGGGACAGGGAAAAAATCTGAAAGAAAAACATTAATGCGATCAGCGCAATGGCAATCGCCAGAAACGGAGGCTTCCTTGGCTGATCGTGATTAGGCTCTTGATTGGGCTGCATGAATGAACCTCCATGTTACATTGACACTTTGTGTCCCTGTCATTATAATCAAACATGCTGTTTTAGGCAACGAACGGACCATGATTTTTCTGTGAAATGGAGTATGATGAGAATGACATGGGAACAGAAAGCGACCAATGCAATTGACACACTGATTGCATATGCTTTTCGGCATGAATTGATTGAGCAGCAGGATGCTCCGTATTTCCGGAACCTGCTTCTTGATGTCATGAAAATGGATGCACCTGCCGGCGAACTTCCGGACTGGGAGACTGTCCCGGAGTATTCCACTGCCACGGTTCTTCTGAAAGAACTCTGCGATCTTGCGGTGGAAAAAAAGATCATTGATGATATGGGGTATGCACGGGACCTGTTCTCGGGACGGATGATGGGACTCCTGACCCCTTCGCCCATGGAAGTACGCCGTACATTCAATGAAAAGCTTTCTGATCCTGTAGAAGCAACCGACTGGTTTTTCAATATGTGCTGTGCATGCGATTACATCAAGGTGGATGCCATCGCACAGAATATCCGTTATTTTCAGCAGACCTCTGCGGGTGAGCTTGAAATCACTATTAACCTGTCCAAGCCTGAAAAAGACCCCAAGGAAATTGCCAAGCTCAAGGATGCGCCAAGCGTAGGCTATCCGAAATGCATGCTGTGCATTGAAAACCCCGGTTATGCGGGAAGATCCAATTTCCCTGCGCGCCAGAATCACCGCATTGTCCCGGTCACCCTGGCTGGAGCCCCGTGGTTCCTGCAGTACTCTCCGTATGCCTATTATCATGAACACTGCATTGTTTTCAATCGCCAGCATATCCCCATGAAGATCGATCACGGCACATTTGAACGTCTGTTCAGTTTTGTCAGCCAGTTCCCGCACTATTTTCTGGGAAGCAATGCCGATCTTCCGATTGTCGGCGGCTCCATTCTCAATCATGATCATTTCCAGGGCGGACGGTATGAATTCCCCATGGACAAGGCTGAGAAAGAAATCGAACTTGCGCAGTCGCCCAAAGATGTACAGGCTTCCATTCTCAACTGGCCCATGTCCACAATCCAGCTTGAAGGCACGGATAAAGATGCTCTGATCAAAGAGGCCGACCGGATTCTCAATGCATGGAGAAACTGGACGGACGAGACAGTGGGGATTTATGCGCAAACCGATGGTGTTCCGCATAATACCATAACGCCTATTCTGCGGCGCGTGGGTGATGTATGGAAGCTGAAGCTTGTGCTGAGAAACAATCTGACAAGTGAAGAGCATCCTCTGGGCATTTATCATCCCCATGCTGAGCTGCACCATATCAAAAAAGAGAACATTGGTCTGATCGAAGTCATGGGCCTGTTCATTCTTCCGGGCAGACTCAAGAATGAACTTGCAGGCCTGGTTCCATATCTTACAGGAGAAAAAGCACTTGTTCGGCCGGAGCCGACGGATCCTGAAGAAAAGCATTATGACTGGATCAGCGACATCGTCAGGCGCTGCGGCGTGTGTGCATCTGCCGAGGAGGCTGAACAGATCCTGCACAAAGAAGTTGGCGCTGTGTGTGCACAGGTTCTTGCAGATGCCGGTGTATACAAGCAAACCCCGGAGGGAAGGGAAGCCATGCTGCGTTTCCTTGCTTCCCTTGGCTATCAGAAAGCATAAGAAAGCGCCTCTTTCGCAAGAAAGAGGCGTCCCTTTATTCCATGAGACATGGAAGATGACCGAGCGCAAGACGCTCTGTAACGTTCAGAATCCATGCATGAAACGGTTCCGTATAACCGCCTTTCATGTTTCTGTATGCAAGATCTTCTGCGGTGCATTCCACAAGATATTTGCCGATTTCAGGAAGCCATGAGATGGAGTCAAGCGGCCAGCCGGTGTGACGCAGGGGACTTGCATTTTCCTGAAGCAGAAAGGGGACAGAACTGTTTTCATGGGTTTCACCGTGCCATGCATCCTCCAGCAGGCACCAGCAGTTGATCCAGCATGCCCTGAGCTGCCCGCCATGACGCTGAATGATGTCTATATAATGCTCCAGCATTTCTTCGTCTGTCATCTTTCTGCCATGGAACCGCCGGACAAACTGCCCGGGCTGATCGGGATCTTCCGGTGCAAGATCCATAAATAGGAGGCCGGAATCTTCTGCGATTACCGGGAGGCCTGTGATCTGCTGCCAGGCTTTCGCCTTCAGGATGGCATTTCCGCGAATCGTATCGGCGCTTTCCGGAATATCCGGTACGCTTGCCGTGATGTCTTTTGGCGACAGTGCATGGAACGGAGTCCCCGTAAAATAGGACTGCATTTCTTCCAGCTTGCTGGGGTTGAGCGTTCCCAGAACGATGGTCTTCCTCACGGCAGTAGGCCCCCTGTCCAGTCAAGCGCACCCATCAGGATGCTGCATGTTTCCTGGAGACCGTTTTGATCATCTTCATCAAATCGATTGGTCTTGGGACTGTCTATATCAAGAACCCCAAAGATTTCTCCATTTACAAATAATGGAATCACAATTTCAGACTGTGATGCGCTGTCACAGGCGATATGGCCGGGAAACTGATGCACATCCAGAACAAGCTGTACTGCCTCTGTGCTGACTGCAGTTCCGCACACACCTTTCCCTACGGCAATCTTCATACAGGCAACCTTTCCCTGGAAAGGGCCAAGCACCAGCTCGCCGCGATGCATGAGATAAAAACCGGCCCAGTTCAGGTCAGGCAGTTCGGAATAGAGGATGGCGCATGTATTGGACATTGCGGTCAGCGGCAGTTCGCAGTCTTCCAGGATGGACTGGATCTGGCGGTTCATCCGGTTATACAGCTCCTGTTTCTGATTCATATAATAAACTCCCGTCACTTGATTTTCCAATAAAGTATAGCATGCAGCACATGGCAGGTCAAACCATGTGTTCGGACAGGAAGTGTTGAAGTTGAAATGCATTTTATATGACCGGGATTGTATTGAATGCGGTGAATGCCGCTGTGATCTTGACCCGGATAAGGTCTGCGACAATTGCATGGAGTGCCTGCATTCCGATGCGGATTATTCCGGCGTTTTGATTTCCGGCATACAGTTAAACCAGGAATCTGAAGAATCCGGGGAGCATGACGATGGCATACTGTGATATCGGGCTGAATCTTTTCTGCCGGCAGTTTCCTGATCCGGACAGCATTCTTCTTGATGCACGACGTCAGGGGATCACATGCATTCTTACAGGGTCTGATGATGCAGAAAATCATAGGGTTGCGGAATATGTGTCCACGCACTCAGGTGTATTCGGGACGACTGGAATCCATCCGCATCAGGCTGACCATATGACAGAGGAAGCACTGGATTTTATCCGGTCCGCTCAGTCAATGGATCGGATTGTGGCCGTAGGGGAATGCGGGCTTGATTATGATCGAATGTTCTCCAAAAAGGAAAACCAGATTCACTGTCTTGAGCATCATATTGAGATGGCAATAGAAACCGGAAAACCAATGTTTCTTCATGAGCGAAGTGCATTTCATGACTTGAAGGCGATCTTTCGCAATGTTCCATCGCTGTGCCCGAGATGTGTGGTCCACTGTTTTACCGGAGACCGTGATCAGCTGACTGCCTATCTTGAAATGGGTTTTATGATTGGTGTTACCGGATGGATCTGTGATGATAAGAGGGCAGGGGATTTGCGTGATGCAGTATCGATTCTGCCGATGGACAGAGTGATGATCGAAACAGATGCCCCATATCTTACCCCGAAAAATGTGCCTGGACTCGGAAGGATCAATGTTCCTGCCAATATACGATATGTGGCGCATGATCTTGCTGTGCACATGCATGTGCATGAGGAGGAACTGGAGAGAAACGCCCTGATAAACACAGCGGAATTCTTCCGGATTCCCATTGAGGAACTGACGATGGAAGTGTCGACGGAATGACTGTCGCTCTGATCTTCATTTTGTTTCTTGTGCTGTATCTGTTTCTGATCAGTCCCCGAATTCCCAGACGAAATATGCATGCATTCAAAGAGTATCTCTATGCACATCGGGGGTTATGGAATGCACGGATCCCTGAAAACAGTCTTGCAGCTTTTCGGGCGGCGGTTGAAAACGGTTACGGGATTGAGCTGGATGTACAGCTGACAGGGGATCATCAGCTTGCAGTTTTTCATGATCATGAACTTTTTCGCATGTGTTCAGAACATGTTGATCTTCATGATATTTCATTTCATGAAGTGAAATCCTATCACCTCAGGGAAACGGCAGAGACGATTCCATCACTGGAAGAAGCCCTTCAGGTGATTTCAGGACGAACACCGGTGATTGTGGAGATCAAATCCTGCCGCGGCATCCAGATACTGTGTGAAAAGACTGCACAGGTTCTGGATCATTATGATGGCCTCTTCTGCGTTGAAAGCTTCAATCCTGTTGCTGTTGCCTGGTTTCGAAAGCATCGTCCTGCCTGGTTCCGCGGTCAGCTTGTATTCAGTCCACGCGGAGGCAAGTATCCGAAAAAAGTGTCCTACCTGTTTCTTGCCAGTCTGATCCAGAATGTGATCGGACGCCCTGATTTTATTGCGTACGATACGGATACGGAAAAGAATCTTCCCTGGATGCTTGTTCGTCATCTTTTTCATCCCTGGACGGCAGGCTGGACGATTTCAAGTCAGGAGGAATATGAACGATGCAGAAAATGCTACGATCTGTTGATTTTTGAGCATTTTCTGCCGCGCACGTGAGAAGGATCATGTTTTAGGACGGCCAGATGCTTCACAGAACTGTACACTGTTTTTTTCGTGTATTTCTGTATCCAGTATGAGCGCAGCACCATGCTGTTTGAACTGTTTTCCTGTGCAGAAGCATTGCAGCATTGGGATTTTCACTGGTGCTGGTCTGACAGAGGTTCTTCTTGACACACAGACGAATGTGCCTATAATGATGGCGAATTGAATAGTAGCGTTCTTCAGGGCGGGGTGCAATTCCCCACCGGCGGTATAGCCCGCGAGCCGAATGGCTGATCCGGTTGGATTCCGGAGCCGACAGTACAGTCTGGATGGAAGAAGAGCATTGGCATTTTGATTGTCTTCCTCCTGAAACGCTTCAGTTCAGGAGGTTTTTATTTTGCAGGTTGCAGTCAGTACAGCTGGTCGAAAGCCGGGGCAGGGAGCAGCATGGAAACCCTATCTGTTTCTTCTGCCGATGATCCTCTTTGCTGTTGGATTTATTTACTATCCATTTGTGAAAACAGTGATGGATTCGTTCTCGGTTGTCAATTTTAAAGGGGAAATCACCGGCTTTGCCGCGCTGGACAATTATCGCTATATGTTTTCAAGGCGTGAGTTCAGAATCGCTGTAGAGAACACACTGAAACTCATGCTGATCAATGTTCCCGTCACGGTCGTACTGACATGCAGTTTTGCCTGGTTTACAGCCAGACCGCGCATACTGGGCAGCATCAGCGAAACCATGTTTTCCATTTCAATGGCTGTATCCATGTCCACCGTCACCCTGATCTATAAAGTCATGCTGAATCCCAATGTCGGCATTGTCAATTATCTGCTGGGGATTGACTGCGGGTGGTACACGGATCGTCATACAGCCATGCCGGGCATTCTTCTGTTAACGGTCTGGATGGGCATTGGATTTAATTACCTACTTTTTCTTTCTGCTTTCAGAAGTATTCCTGAAGACATACTCAATTCGGCAAAACTGGATGGGGCGGGAAGATGGTCATGCCTTTTCCGCATCCAGCTGCCACTGGTTTCTCCAACCATGCTCTATGTTCTGTGCACCAATATGATTCAGGCGATGATGACATCGGGGCCCGTTCTGATCCTGACACAGGGTGGGCCGAGCAGAGCGACTACAACGCTCATTTATTGGATGTATACTTCGGGCTATCGGTCTTCCAATTACTCGCTGGCAGCCTGCATCAGCATCTTTACCTTTCTTCTCACACTTGGTTTTACTGTTCTCACACTGGTTGCCGATGCAAAGAAAGTGCAATATACATGAAGACAAGAAACAAACGCAAATTCCTGGGAAGTCTGTTCGCATCCATGGGATGCATATTGATTGGACTTGTGATCCTTTTCCCGCTTCTCTACGGATTCTTTGGTTCGTTTAAGAGTGCACGTGAGTTTGCATCCTTTCCGCCGACTTTTTTCCCGAAATCCCTGGGATACCTCGATAATTATGCTGCTGTTTTTCAGCAGGTTCCAGTGGGAAGATTCTATCTCAACTCTCTGATTGTTGCTGTTGCCACCGCTGCAGTCCGTCTTGTGATCGCAACCCTTGCAGCCTATGCATTTGCGTTCTTTGAGTTTCGCGGGAAACAGTTCCTGTTTATTTTTCTGCTTGGCACCATGATGCTTCCGGCCGATACGCTGCTCATCACAAACTATCAGACAATCTCTCATCTTGGGCTTCTGGATACCTATCTTGGGATGTGCATTGTGTCTTTTGTCGGGGCTTCACAGATGTTTATGCTCAGGCAGCGGTTTAAGTCGTCGCCGGTTGCCCTGCGTGAGGCTTCTCAGCTTGATGGCTGCGGCGATCTGCGGTTTATCGTCAGTGTACTGGCTCCTACGTCCTGGCCTTTGATGGTCACACTGTTTCTCCAGTCATTCGTAGCCTCCTGGAACACCTACTTATGGCCGCTTCTGGTAACGAATACGAATGAAATGCGTACCATACAGGTCGGCGTGACCATGTTGACAAGCATTGAAGCAACAAATTATGAAACGATTCTTGCTGGCGTAACAGTTGCCCTGCTTCCGGCGATTGTTTTCTTCATTATTCTTCGGAGAAGCATGACAGGTGCGATGTCCTCAGGCGGTTCGCTTGTGGGGTAAATATTTGAGGAGGTCATTCATATGAAAAAATGTTTCGTTTTCTTTCTTTCTGTGGTGCTCATGCTGAGCCTTGCGGGAGCACAGGCTGAAACAACCAAGGTTGTTTTCTGGCATTCGATGTCTGAGGAAGCCGGACTTCTTATGGACAGCTATGTCCAGGCTTTTAATGAAACCATCGGGAAAGAACAGGGGATTGAGATTGAAGCCGTTTACCAGGGCACATATGCTGAATCTGTTACCAAGATGAATTCAGTACTTTCAGCCGGACAGACAGAAACACTTCCGGATGTGATGCAGCTCGATGCCACGGGAAAGGTTTCCTATCTTGGTGCCGAAGCAGCCTATACCGTAGATGAGGCGCTGGAAGACCATCCAGAAACCGATCTGTCCAGCCTCCTTCCTCCGGCCATGAGCAACTGGTCCCTGTCGGGAGTTCAGCTTGGTTTGCCATTTGCGACGTCAACAACAGTGCTGTACTACAACAAAACGGCACTTGATGCTGTCGGTGCGAATGCTCCTGACACCTTTGCCGATATTGCGTCTCTGGCAGACTCTGTTCCACACAGTGATGACACCGTCATTTATGCATCTGTTCCCAATACACCAACTCTTGCAAACTGGCTCGGACAAATCGGAAGTAATCTTGTGAACCATCACAACGGTTCTGAAGGAACAGCAGATGCTCTTGACTGCCTTGAAAACGGCGCGCTTGTCACTTTCCTGACAGAATGGAAGAATCTGTATCTTTCCGGTGCACTTTCAAATACATCCGGGTCGACCGATGCATTTGTCGCAGGCAAACAGCTGATGATGACCTCATCCTCGTCCAATGTGGCTTCGCTGCTTGAAAAAGTTGGGGATACCTTTGAAGTGGGTGTTGCCGGCTATCCGAGAGTCAATGCAGACGCTGCACATGGTGCGACTGTCAACGGTTCATGCCTTGTCATGTTTGATCATGGTGATGCAAAAAAGAATGCAGCATGGACATTTGTGCAATATCTCACGTCCAGTGATATTCAGGCAGATTTTGCCCGTGGAACCGGATATATTCCTTCGAATCAGGATGCGACAGAAAGCGAGATCTGGAAAGAGCTGACATCTGCGCATCCCCAGTATGCAGTGGCACTGGATCAGCTGATGAAAACCCCGGATACCATGCGTTCTGTCACGGTTGGGCCTTCTGCTGACTTCTATTACGCCATCATGAATGACATGACAGATTTTCTTGATGAAGATATGAGTCCGGAGGAAGGGGCACAATTGATGGCTGAAGATCTGGGCGGTCTTCTCGAACAGTATGTCCGGGCCAATCAATGAGAGAGAAGGGAATTGGTATGGAGATATCAACTTCAACCAATATCTGCGCTTTCCAGCCAGGCAGAGCACGGCTTCCGGTTGAGTTTTCCATTGAAACCTGCGCAAAGGCCGGATACAGGGTACTCGATATCAATTTCTGCATGGCCATGAATCCGGAAAGCCCGATGCGGACAGACCAATGGAAGGCCTATGTACAGTCGCTCGGTGATCTTGCTGCTTCATACGGCATACGATTCAATCAATCGCATCTTCCATATTATGATGTGGATATGGAAAAGGGGAGTGAGAAAGCCGAATTGATGGAGACGCTGATTACTCGCTCTCTGATCGGAACCTCCATGCTCGGCGCAAAATGGGCTGTGACACATCCGTTTACTGTGTGGGATGCTGCACACAATATGGAGGCCAGCCAAAAAGCCAATCTGCAGTATTACCGAAAACACCTGGAGACAGCTGCCGAATACGGGGTCGGCATTGCTCTTGAAAATGATTTCGAATACAACAGACATCAGCCTATGAGACGGGTATACTGTGCCAGTGTCTCTGAATTAATTGACCTGTGCGATGCGTTTCATGATCCTGACCACGTCGGCATCTGTTATGATTTTGGGCACGGAAACTTAACCGGTGGATTTCACCGACAAAATCTGAATGCGATTGGATCCCGGCTCAAGGCCATTCATGTGCAGGACAATCACGGCGAAACAGATGAGCATCTGATGCCGTTTTATGGGTCCATAGACTGGAAAGATGCAATGGCAGGACTTGCAGATATCGATTATCGTGGTGACCTGACGTTTGAAATCCAGGAATGGGGCCGGTATCTGCCGATGGACATGAAACATACTATAGCAGAACACTCTTTGATCATTGGCCAAAGACTGCTTGAATATATTGATTTGGCAAGAAGCAATGCCCAGTGATCCAATCAAAAACAACGAATCCGCAGGACGACGGATCCGTTGTTTTTGATTTCTGTATTACTCATTGGGGTGGTCATCTGATGACTGCGGCTTGTTTTCAGCTGCCTCATCTTTTGCAGAGGTTTCATTTTTATCAGACTTTTCATCCACGCGATCCGGAAGATGGACATACTGCGCAGCCATTCTGCGTCTGGCATCCGTCATGTCTGCATAGTGCTTCCTGGTCGTATCAACGGACGAATGTCCCAGCATGTCTGCTACAAGATAGATATCTCCGGTTTCATGATACAGGTTGGTCGCATATGTGGATCTGAGTTTGTGAGGACTGATCTTTGGTTTGAGCGGTGCAGCAACTGCTGCATATTTCTTGACCAGTTTCTCAACCGCGCGCTGTGTGATCCTGCGTTTCTGTATGGATAAAAACAAGGCATCCTCGTGTCCGGGAAGTGTTTCTGTTTTCATCCGTTCTTCGAGATATTCTCCGATCGCAGTTGCAACTTCGGGCGGGAAATACAAAACCACCTGATTGCCGCCTTTTCTGGTTACGAGGAAAGCATTCTCTTCAAGGTTTATATCGGAAATATTGATCCCGACACACTCTGAAACACGGATTCCTGTGCCCAAAAAGAGAGAGAGGATTGCGTAATCGCGTTTGCTGGTCAATTTCTGATATCTCTGCTGGCCTTTGGTAAGACCATCACCGGTTTCAGCTTCTGCCAGCATACGCGTCATTTCTTCAGCGTTCAATCTGAGAATGGGCTTCTCATGAATTTTGGGAAGCGGTACAAGCAGTGTGGGGTTTGAGGGTATCCGGCGTTCTTTAAAAAGGTAATCATACCACGAACGAATGGAACAGAGTTTCCGTTTGATCGCACGTTCATGATTGACTGTCGCTTTTGGCAGACCATTTGCTTCAATCTGGTCTTCATCACGGAAATAATAGGTGAGATATTCAATGTAGGCTGTTAAATCGGAGGCTGTGATTTTTGCAAGGTCATCGTCAGTCCATTGAGTCGGAGTTTTTTCGGTAAAAGGAATCCGCTCACGGTTCAGATAGAAAACGAAGGTTCGCATATCGATCGCATACGCCAGTCTTGTAAACGTTCCGGTTGTTACTGCGATATGGCGGAGAAAATCCGTACATGATTTCGGAAGATCACGGCAAATGGATCGGATCTGCTGAATACGGGAAGCATCAACCTGTTCGCGATATGTCATGGGATTTTCACCTCCAAACTCCCCTGGTTATTTATGCCCCTCCAACTATTCGTGAAACTATGGTTTAGCGAATAGTTGGAGAAACATCTACCCCGCAATTCATTGGCTTAGACAGCTTTTCTGCTGATATCTTACGATGATGCATGCATGAAACAAAAATATACAAGTTGATCAGTGATGAACTGTGCGTAGATCCTTGTACTGCATGTTTCATCCATTTGATGTGAAATACCCGGCAAAATCTGCCGGGTATTTTGGATTAAGATCCTCGCAGCATTAATATCTTATCCAGGATCACAAATGCCAGTTCCTTTTTGGTCATTTTAGGAATCGGTTCCATCTCTTTCCGTGTAATCAATGTCACAATATTCGTATCCGTGTTGAACCCTGCTCCGGGCATTGTGACATCATTTGCGACAATCAGATCAAGATTTTTCTTCTCCAGCTTTTGCATGGCATGATCCGTCAGTTTTTGTGTCTCTGCCGCAAAACCGACCAGAGTCTGCCCTTCGCGCTTTCGACGGCCGACTTCAGCTGCAATATCCGGATTTTCCACCATACGCAGTACGATGGGTTCACCGCTTTGCTTTTTCATTTTCTGCGAAAATGTCTCTTCAAAACGATAATCACACGGAGCGGCGGCCTGAATCACAATATCTGCTTCGCCGCATGCGCTGGTTACTGCATCATACAGGTCCTGCGTGCTTTTGACCGCAACAGAATGTGAACAGACGGGTTTCGGAACCGAAGTGCTTCCATAGACCAGTGTAACCTCTGCCCCACGTTCCATGGCTGCTTCAGCCAATGCAAACCCCATCCGGCCGCTCGATTCATTTGTAATAAAGCGGACTGGATCAAGGTACTCCCTGGTTGCACCGGCAGTAATCAATACGCGCAGACCCTGCATATCTTTGGGATGTTCCAGAATGCGGACAATTTCCTGTTCAATGTCGGAAGGTTCGCTCATCCGTCCAGTGCCTGTATCGCCGCATGCAAGCTTCCCGCCTTCCGGTCCGATGACATGCACGCCGCGGGATTTCAGAATCTGCATGTTGTCCTGTGTTGCCTGTGCAGTCCACATGCCCGTATTCATCGCTGGCGCTATAAGAATTGGGGCCTTTGTTGCGAGAATGGTTGTGGAAAGCATATCGTCAGCAATGCCATGAGCGATCTTTGCGATGATATTCGCAGTAGCCGGTGCCACCACGAAGAGATCGGCAGCCTGTGCAAGTGCAATATGTTTGACATTCCAGGTTTCCGGTCGGTCAAAGGTATCGACAATGCATGGCTGGCCGCTCATTGTGGAAAATGTAAGCGGAGTTACAAATTCAGTCGCATTCTTTGTTTCGATCACGTGAACGGTATATCCGCGCTTGCGCAGTCTGGATACAAGTTCTGCACTCTTATATGCAGCAATTCCCCCGGTCACGCCCAAAACAACGGTTTTCGAATCCATAGCGGATTACTCCTCGTCGGTATTCGTGGGTTTGTCGTACGTCACCAGTCCGCGGTTGATTTCTTCAACAGCAATTCCAAGCGGTTTCATTTCCTTGTCTTCAATCAGCGGCTGAGCACCGGCAACAAGCTGCCGTCCGCGTTTTGCAGCTTCAACAACAAGTGTATAACGGCTGTCTGCATGGTCGAGGAGTTCAAGGACGTTCGGTTCAACAATTGACATATATGTTCCTCCTTATATCAACCGGCATAAAGGAGCCGGGGCCTGTCATGTTTTTTATTATTCAGGACGCTGATCCGGAACAGTTGGAATGTATCGTGAAGACTTCATCTTTTCGGCCGTCACAATGCATTTCAGATGATCAAAGGCCACATCCAGATTGTCATTGAGAAGAAGATACTGGTACTCACCCATCTTTTCAATCTCACCGCGTGCATTTCGCACACGTCTCTGTATTTCTTCCTCAGTTTCAGAATTCCTGTTGTGAAGATGATCCAGAAGATCCTGATAACTCGGCGGATAAATGAATACACTCACGCAATCAGGTGCTTTCGCCATTACAGCTATTCCGCCCTGCACGTCAATATCCAGAATGACATTGATGCCTTTGGCAAGCCGGTCTTTCACTTCACTGAGCAGTGTACCATATCGATGTCCGTGTACGGTAGCATACTCGAGAAATGCATTATCCTGAATATACTGATCAAACTGTTCATCACTGACGAAATAGTATTGCACGCCGTTTGTTTCATAATAGCGCTTTTCCCGGGTTGTACAGCTAACCGAAAAAACAAATGAAGGATCCGACTGCATCAGCCGTTCAATCAGCGTCCCCTTGCCTGCACCGGCCGGACCTGAAACGACCAGAAGCATTCCCTTGCGCACATCCGCCATGCTGCCATCCACCTCTCGTTATTCCTCGTGTTCGATGAGTCCTTTGCTGCTCTTGTCTTCCGTTCTGGCCGCCATGGTTTCCGGCTGAAGCGGTGATAAAATAATATGGCCGGAATCCATAATCAGTACAGCCCGCGTCTTTCTTCCACAGGTGGCATCAATGACACGTGCCTCGTCCCGTGCATCCTGGACAAGCCGGCGTATCGGTGCAGAGTCAGGGCTGACGATTGCAAGAAGCCTGTCAGAATTGACTGTGTTTCCGTATCCAACATTGACGAGCCGCAAACCTCATCACTCCACATTCTGTACCTGTTCGCGCATTTTTTCAATTTCGGATTTCAAATTGACCACATGCTGCGCAATTTCGGCATCCATCGCCTTGGATCCGATCGTATTTGCCTCACGGTTCATTTCCTGAATCAGAAAATCCATTTTCTTTCCGATTTCACCTTCTGCTTCCAGATAGGCATGCATCTGCTGAAAGTGAGATGAAAGCCGGGACAGTTCTTCATCAATTGCGCATTTATCTGCGATCAGCGCAACCTCCTGAGCAATCCGGGCAGGATCAATGCCTTCCACCTGCATTGCTTCAAGACGGTTCATGAGTTTCTGCCGATACTGGACAGCAACCTGAGGCGCTTTTTCATAAATTGCATGGCGGAGTTTTTCGGCTTCACACAGATGAAAAGCCAGATCCTCTTTCAGATGACTCCCCTCTTTCAGCCGCATATCCACGAGCTGTTCAAGGGCCGCTTTCAGTGCATCCATTGCAAGTTCTGAGACAGAGTCAGTGTCCATATTGCTTTCGCTGACGGTGCATACACCCTGCAGTGTCAGAAGCTGTCCGGCGGTCAAGCCGATCTCACAGTGGTTGACCTCAGCAATCTCTCTTGCTCTTTCAAAGTAAGCGTTTGCAAGACCCGTATCAATTGCTACCTGCCCCTGGCCGGCACCGACTCTTTTCACCGTGACAATAATATCGAGGTGGCCGCGGATCAGAACCCTTCCAACCTCTTTACGGATCATGTCATGAAGGAAAATCAAATCATTGGACAGCTTGACAGAAAGATCCAGGAAACGATGGTTTACACTTTTGATGTCGATCGTAACATCCCATACACCATCTGTCGCATGGCCACGTCCGCAGCCTGTCATGCTTCGCAATCTGCTTCCCTCCTTAAAAATGACTGCAGTATAAATTATATCATACGTATTCACCTCGGGCAAGCATTCGCAAAGTTGTCTAATCACACAAAACGAGCTGTTCAATCAACTGGATATGGCGAGCCTACCGAAAAGATATCACCCATCATGCACAGAACAGGGTAAATGAATGGAGAGGCTCCACTTCGGGATACCGATTCTGATAGTCTGATCTGCTATGGAAGAAAAAACAGGTACAGTTTTCGAAAAAATGTGCTGAATAAAGTGTACCCCATGTCAAGGACAATTTGAGTTTTTGGGGTTGCCATCAGCTGGGTATTCCGACATAATATAATTGCTTTACCGCTACGGAGGATAGTG
>Ga0129307_1000234_pt1 | contig 96287 bp, 87 predicted proteins | sample P1105metagenome_FD_94437 | JGI IMG/M metagenome (GOLD analysis project Ga0129307, IMG submission 94437) | Capybara group fecal microbial communities from Wisconsin, USA - P1105 metagenome | ecosystem: Host-associated > Mammals > Digestive system > Large intestine > Fecal | place: USA: Wisconsin... | reverse complement strand
CATATTAACCATAACTAGTTTCCTGCCTTTAAAGTAATGAATAAAACCTGCTGCAGGATATACAATTAAAGATGTTCCTCCAATAATAAGTACATCTGCTTTTGATATTGCACCTACCGCACCTCTTATCACTTCATCATCAAGACCTTCTTCGTAAAGAACCACATCTGGCTTTACCGTTCCTCCGCATTCATCACATACAGGAATACCTTCACTACTTGTTATGTATTTTCCATCAAAAAACTTATGGCATTTTATACAGTAATTCCTAAGTACACTACCATGTAACTCATAAACCACCTTACTACCAGCCGCCTGATGCAAACCATCAATGTTTTGTGTAACTACTGCTTTTAATTTACCCATCTCTTCAAGTTTTGAAAGTGCCTTATGACAATCATTTGGAAGTGCATCTGGATATACCAAATGTTTTTTATAAAAATCATAAAACTCTTCTGTATGATTAACAAAAAAACTATGGGATACTGCTTCCTCTGGTGTAAAGTGTGCATTTAGTTTTCTACTGTAAAGTCCCGTACTACTTCTAAAATCTGGAATGTTACTTGCCGTTGAAACACCTGCTCCACCAAAGAAAACTATATTATCACTAGATTTAATTATATCCGCCAATTCTTTTACTTTATCCATAATAAAAACCTCCAAAATAATAGTTATATTTCCGTGTAAATATATACTTCTTAAATAACTAAAGCACTCTCAAGGGCCAATGTTATCATATCTGTAAAACCTTGTTCCCTTTCTTTAGCGTCCATTGCCTCATCCCTAAAGAGATGATCTGAAACAGTCAAAATTGTAAGTGCTCTTTTTCCTGCATTTGCCGCATTATAATAAAGTGCAGCAGATTCCATTTCAACTGCTAAAACACCCATTTTTTTCCATTTTTCATTTGCATTTGTATATTCGTTATAAAAATGATCAGATGTTAGTACATTACCAACTTTTAGTTTAAATCCAAGTTCTTCTGCTTTATTATATACTTTATGAAGTAAACCAAAATCAGCAAGTGGTGCCAATGTTCCCGGCAATTCATATTGATCTGCAAAATTTGAATCTGTGGAACAACCCTGAGCTAGTATTATATCCTTAAGATTAACATCATCCTTAATTCCTCCTGCTGAACCCACTCTAATAATAGTATCCACATCATAAAAATTAAAAAGTTCGTATGAATAAATTCCCATGGATGGCATGCCCATTCCATGTGCCATTACAGATACTTCTTTACCATTATAGGTTCCTGTGTAACCATATACATTTCTTACATCTGTAAACATCTTAACATTATCCAGGAAATTTTCTGCTATATATTTTGCTCGCAAAGGATCACCTGGCATAATTACTATTTTTGCGATGTCCCCTTTTTTTGCATTATTATGTGGTGTTGCCATACACATCTCCTCCTTTAATTCTATCCCGATAATAACTATTCCGTTACAATATTCTATTTATTCTTTCTCCAATTCGCTCTCAGGATTAACTATATTGTCAAGTCAGGAATCCTCTTTACTACCTGTCCGGAAAGAACTCCAACAACAATTCCTGCCACAATACCACTCACCCATAGTATTGCTAAATAATACACTACGTGAACGGTGTTCATAACAACCATCGCCACTATTATCTGTCCCACATTATGAAAAACTCCACCTAAAACGCTTACGGTAATCATACTTAATTTTACATATTTTTTTGCAATTATCATTACCACACAACTTAATACTCCACCGGCTAAACTATACATAAAAGAAAACATATTTCCAAATGTAATACCCACCAAAAGTATTCTTACTACATTAATAAATATCGCATCCTTTTCACTTAATTTATATAACGCCACTAACACAACTATATTGGTTAATCCCAGCTTCATGCCTGGTACCATCATAGCAAATGCAAACCTTGCCTCTATCCAGGAAAGCACCATGGCAAGTGCTATTAAAAGACCTCTTATGGCAATTGTTTTACTTGACAACGCCATCGTATTCTGTTTCTCCATCATTGCCACTCTCATTATTCTTTTTAATAATTTCAACCACTACTTTATTAGGAAGACATACTATGCTCTGTCCAACCCTGCTTATTTTTCCCATATGTTCACACACTTTATCAGGGCATGTGGCATCAACAACTCTCGCATATCCATCCTTTATCACTAAAGTATTATGACCATTAACACCATCAATTACATACTTACCATCTCTATTAAGTGAATACTCAGCATAAACTTTACCATTAACCTTTACTTGGACATAGCCTCCACTATCTTTATTAAAAAACACTACAAACATCAGTAATATAGATATACATATCAGTATAATCCATATCCGAATTTCTTTTTTTTTATTTAAAAAAATATCATTATTCATAATTATTCTAAATCGTGGAATAGGGGACGGTTCCTCGTTCCATCATTAATCTATTTTATTTAATCCTACAATACAATTATCACGTATAAATTCCAATATAACATCATAATCATCTGTTTCATAATACTTAACTAATAATTCCTTAAATTTACCATCTAATCTAACCGGAACCTTAAACAATCCTTTCCCATTTTGAATTAGTAACTTATTGATTACAAACGAACCTATCCTCTTGTTACCATCTCTAAATGGTTGAATTCTCATAAGTGCCAATCCTGTTTTTATCGCTCTATCTGTTGTCACTGCTATTTTTGATAATTCATCTAGTTTGTTTATTATATCTTCAGCATTAGGGATAACCGGTCTCCAATCTGTGCCGCTTATCATTACCTCGTTTCTTCTAAGTCTGCCCAAATCATAATATTCAACATCAACTTTAGCCACTATTTCATGTAATTCTTGTAAAAAAACCAAATCCAGGTTTTTATCAATATTATCCAGTACATGGAATAGGGGACGGTTCCTCGTTCCTTTATTAATCTATTATATTAAAAACATCTATATAGATTATAACAAAAAAAAGCCAAAGTTCTACACAAACTTTGACTTTTTTATATATAGATTATTATTTTGAAAATGTCTTATATAGGAATATCAATAAGCAAGCACCTATTATTGATATTATAAAACCTCCAACTATTCCATCGCTATATATTCCAAGAATTCCAAGAAGAATACTTCCCACAACTCCACCTAAAAATCCCAAGCACACATTTGCAACTGTCTGGCTTTTAATTGGAGTAATGTTATTACTAATCCATTCACTAATACCATCAAAAATCGGTGCCTTAGGTGCAGGTGTTCCCATGATATTTCCGGCAATCCAACCAGCCACACCTCCAAGAACAAGATTTAAAAAGAGATGTATAATACCAAATATAACGTCCATCTTTGTTCCTCCAATTATAGATTCTTAATTCTCTCTATTGCCTTAAGAGTATTCTCATAAGATCCAAATGCTGTCAGTCTGAAATATCCTTCACCACTTGGTCCAAATCCAGAACCTGGTGTTCCTACAATATTTGCATTTTCAAGCAAGTAATCAAAGAATTCCCAGCTTGTCATATTATCCTTGGTTTTAAGCCAGATATATGGAGCATTAACTCCACCTGAAACTGAAAATCCTGCTTCTCTTAATCCATCGCTTATCACCTTTGCATTATTCATATAGTAAGCAACCATTTCCTTAGTCTGTTTCTTGCCTTCTTCAGAATAAATTGCCTCGCCAGCTCTTTGAATAATATATGGAGCACCATTAAACTTAGTTCCATGTCTTCTTGCCCAAAGACTATTAAGAGAAACATCACCACTCTTAAGTGCTTTTGGAACTACAGCAAATCCTAATCTTGTTCCTGTAAAACCGGCATTTTTTGAAAAACTCCTAAGTTCAATTGCACACTCCCGCGCCCCATCACATTCATAAATGGAATGAGAAACATTACTTTCTGTAATATATGCTTCATATGCAGCATCATATATTATTACAGCACCTTTTTCGTTAGCAAAATCAACCCACTTCTGAAGTTCATCCTTTGTAATGGTTGAACCGGTTGGATTATTTGGGAAACAAAGATAAATAATATCAACTGGCTCTGTAGGAAGTTTAGGAGCGAATCCATTTTCCTCAAGGCAAGGCATATAAACAACATTATCAAATCTTTCAGTATCAGGATTATAATCTCCAGTTCTTCCTGCCATAACATTAGTATCAACATAAACTGGATATACAGGATCACAAACTGCAATTACATTATCCTTTGAAAAAATATCACCTATATTTCCTGAATCACTCTTAGCACCATCACTAATAAATATTTCATCAATATCAATATCAACACCTAATGCTTTATAATCCTCATTTTTTATTGCACTTCTAAGAAATTCATATCCAAGATCAGGAGCATAACCTCTAAATGTAGAAGCATCTGCCATTTCATCAACAGCGCTATGAAGTGCTGTTATTACACTCTTTGAAAGTGGTAATGTTACATCACCTATTCCAAGACTAATTACTTCTTTGTCCGGATTTGCTTCCTTATAAGCTCTAACCTTTTTTCCTATTGTCGAAAAAAGATAACTTCCTGGTAATTTTAAATAATTCTCATTTACTTTAAACATTTTTAATTCTCCTTCGTATGTCATTATTCTCTATATAGGTTTTCTAGTATAATCTTAGCTGTGTCAACAAGGCTGTCGCCACTGTTCATACTCTTTCTTTGTATATATTTATGGGCTTCATTTTCAGTCATGTTATTAACTTCAATAAGTGCTGCCTTGGCCTCATTTATAAGCTTCTTTTCTTCCTCAGTTCTAGGTTTAGGTTTCTTACCACTCTTTTTATACCTTCTTTCAGAAATAACCAATTGCATTTCCAAGGTATTAAGAAAATCCTTCACCTTAAATGGCATGTAAATATATGATATGCCCTTTTCTTCGCCTTCATATATTTTACCAGGATTTGCAAGCATAATCATCTCAAAAAACTCGCCTGTTTCGTGATAGATATCCGTATACATCATATCTGCAAACTTATATCCACATACAATAACTCCATTTTTAAGACTGTCAGCCATTGCAATGACCTGAGCTCCTGAGGTGCATACAGCAGCAACATTATATCCCTTTTTCATCAAAAGGTTTCTAACATTTCGTCCTTCTTCGGCTTTTGAAAAAGCAACTATAATACCTGCCATGCATCTCACCTCCTATGCAGGGTAGACGCATGTTAGATTTTATATAAATAGTGTTCTATTTCCCAATTAGTAACTTGAGCGGCAAATTGTCTCCACTCTTCCTCTTTTGCTCTGGTATAGTTTTTAAATATCTCTTCACCCAAAACGTTTTTAATGAGTTCGTCCTTCTTAAGTTCCTTAACAGCATGCATAAGATTATCAGGAAGACATTCAATATTTCTTTCTAATAATTCATCTTCTGTTAGTTCAAAAAGATTATCCTCTATAGCCTTAGGTGGTTCATAACCTCCCATTATGCCATCAAGACCTGCTGCCAAAACAACTGCAAAAAGCAAATAAGGATTTGCTGCAGGATCTGGATTTCTGAGTTCTATGCATTTCTCATTGCCTCTGCCTGAAGGTATACGAATTATAGGACTTCTATTATCAGCAGCCCATCCAATATGAACTGGTGCCTCATAACCAGGCACAAGCCTCTTATATGAATTAACAAGTGGATTTGAAATTGCTGAAATGCCCTTTACATGCTTAAGAATACCTGCTATAAAGTGATATCCTGTTTCACTAAGTCCATATTTATCTTCGCTATCGGCAAATACGTTAACACCATCTTTTTCAAGATACATATTAAGATGCATACCTGAACCGTCCACATCCATCTTAGGCTTAGGCATAAATGATGCATGAAGTCCATGTCTTTTTGCCACTGATTTTACACACATCTTAAATGTAACTATGTCATCTGCACATCTAAGTGCATCAACTTCCTTAAAGTCTATCTCATGCTGAGCAGGAGATACTTCATGGTGGGATGATTCCACGTCAAATCCCATGTCTTCTAAATTAAGAACAATATCTCTTCTTGCATTTTCTCCAAGATCCACAGGACCAACATCAAAATAACCTGCTCTCTCATAAGATGTTGTGGTTGGTCTTCCATCATCATCAGAGTTAAAAAGGAAAAACTCACACTCAGGACTTGCTTTAAGTTTATATCCCATGTCATTAGCCTGTTCTATAACCTTTTTTAAAACATATCTTGAACTACCTTCATATGGTGTTCCATCCACATTATATATGTCACAAATCAGTCTTGCAACCTTACCCTGCTGAGGTCTCCATGGAAATATTACAAATGTATCAAGCTGTGGATGAAGATACATATCACTTCCCAGTATCTTTACAAACCCCTCAATGGAAGAACAGTCAAATTTGAAATTATTATCAAGGGCCTTTTCCAACTGATTAACTGTAATTGCTACATTTTTAATTGTTCCAAAAAGATCTGTAAACTGAAGTCTAATAAACTCCACATCTTCTTCTTCAACCATCTGAATAATGTCTTCTCTTGTATACTTCATGATAACCTCCATATAAATTTTGTCAAACACTAGTTTCTTATATTTGTGTCTTTATTTATTCCAACCCGCAGGCTTTTTTTGCCAGTGCGTCAACTTTCTCATTATATACATCACCTGTATGAGCCTTAACCTTATAGAAATTTACCTTAAGGCTCTTAAGACTTCTATAATAATCTCTGTATTCTTTTGTTCCTTCAAGATTAGCCTTCCATTCACCTGTACACCAACATGCAATACCCTTATAATCATGATAAATGTCTATTGTCTTTGCACCTTTATCCTTTGCATACCTCATGGCACCTTCTGCTGCCTTTATCTCTCCAGCAACATTTCTCATGGATATTAAATCACCAGCAAAAACTTCCTTTGATATTTCAATCACATTTTCACCGTCATAAATTATAATTCCCATGCCAACTCTCTTCTTTGCATCATTGTAACTTCCATCCACATATGCAATCAAATGACTTTTATTTGCTTCAGGATGCAATTCATCCATGGTAATGTCTTTATCATTTTCACTTGCTTTTTTATCATTCTTTTTTACGCTTGCTTTTTTTTCACTTACTTTTGCAGCATCACTCATTATATAATCCTGTGCTTCATTTAGTGTCTTAAAACTTTTATAACAAGCCTTACTAAATCCATCAACCTGTTCTTTGCATTCTTCCCAGGTATTATATATTCCGGGCTTTCTTCCATTTTTAACTGCATAAAACTTTCCCATATCCTATCCCTTACTAATTATTAGAGGTTTTTACCTTATTCCATGGATTATTTTCATCAGGATCTGTTGGATCCCATCCCTTAAAAGGATTATTACTATCTATTTTTTTTACTATATTCTTACCAAGAGGGCCGGGGTTTTCTTCATCATCATAAACGTAAACTTTTGTCCCTATAGGGCAATTATCAAATATCCACTTTACATCTTCAATCTGAAGTCTTACACATCCAAGTGATGCATTTTCCCCAAGTTTATTATATTCCTCCCATTCCATATCGCCCTTATTCATGGAATAATATGGTATGGAATGAAACATTACCCCACCATTAAATCTTACTGCATACTGGGCAAATGACCCATCAATCATCATACGCCAGTCATATTTATCAGATATATAATATGTACCTAAAGGAGTATTCTCTTTATATAAACCAGTAGAACATGTCATGGTTTTATATGGAATATCATAGTCTCCATCTTTATTAATACCATAAATAGTTACACAATTACACACTCTGTTAACTTTAATTTCAAAGGGCTTTTGTGCATTAAAATCTATAATCTCAGAAAAGTCTGTATTTTCCAAATAATCTCTAATACTTTCCTCTTCCTCTGTTAACTGAGATTCTGTTTCGGTTTCTGTTTCCATGGTTTCTGTTTCGGAATTATTATCATCTGTAGATGGTTCCTGTTTTATGTCATCACCACTTATGTTTCCACTCTCTTCGTCACTTTCTAACTCACTTAAACCTATATCTGCAATATTGGTTATATATTCACTACTTGCATTTATTTCTTCTGAACCAGTGGTGTTATATGCAGGCAATTTTGTGAGTGCAATTGATAGGACAAATAAAACTGCCGCAATAACAATATACATAGCATTTAATCTTTTCATAATATACCTAAACTATCTTTTGACAGCGTATTCCTTTCAAAGTTAATTGCCCCAAAACATTCTCTGCAATTTTACCATTATTCCCTAATAATGTAAAGTTTTGATAATGAGAAAAAGATATAATAACAAAAACGGCGGCACCTGCCGCCTTTTTTGTCAATCTCTTCAGTCCCTCATTTCCCTTATCGATTTGATGTGTAAAATATAATTTTTTACCATAATCAATTCCTCTTGATCCAAATCACCTAATAACGTAAGTATCTCATATACTTCCAGTGGCTTACTGCCAGATATGAAAAAAAATGTCGGTGGAACATTTAACTCATCGCTTAATCTCAATACCACATCCATTGATATGGAAAACCTTCCGTTTTCAACACCACTAATGTAACTGGCATTCTTATTAAGTTTCAAGCTTAATTCCCTGGCTGTAAGGCCACGACTTACCCTTATCTGAGCAAGGTTTTCGGGTTTAAATCCAAAGTTTTCTTCCTTCATAAATAATTTCGCGATAGAGAAGAGCTCTATTCTCCGTTCTAAACAGATTAAACCTGCCACCACTCTTTATTGCATCTGCTCTACTCATACTTCAATAATTTATTAAGTTTTTTATATTTTACCTTTAATACTCTTTTTACTCTTACGTCTGTCTGATGTAACATATCCCTTGTGTACTTTCCACAGGCAGATTCAAAAACCATGTATATGTAATTTCCTTTTTTAGCAATACCCTCAAGCATGGATGGTGCTCTGTAAGTTGCACTACTCTTTCCTAAGGACTTGTCCTTTCTTAAATTCACATTATATACTATTATTTTCGAATCTGGTGTCACCCCATAGGACTGAGTAAAAATAAACTGTCTTTTATATTTGCTTTTTTTAACTACCACAACTCCCTGTGTATTTGCAGGAACTCTATAAGAATATACCTTTGTAAAATGTAATCTTTTTTCTTTTTTATGCTTTGTAACTTTTACTTTTTTCATGGATACTTTGTATCCACACATAATACATCCTTCTGAGTCGATACTTCTTCCTGCCCAGAAATAGGTTCCGTCATAATCCGTAAAATCGGCATGACTGCTTAATTTCACTTTATAATCATAGGATAAGCATTTGCCGTTTTTAACTTTCTTAATCTTCTCAGGAGAAATAACTCCAATGTAGTCAAGGGCAGATACATTATTTAAGCTAACTACAAGTTTTCCCTTAACGCAGGCAACGGAACCTGTATGATCAGCATTTGGAATGTAAGCATACTTAATGTACTTTCCTTTTTTATTGTAAACAAGAAGTATGCTTCTGCCAACATGTCCTTCCCTGTAGGCTGAAACCACAACATAATTTCCCACAGTACTTACCCCTTGCGGAACATAATTCTTAAGTTTCTTTAATTTAAAGTCTGATTTATCACCCACTGAAATTGAAAGCAGCTTACTTCTTGAAAGTAAACTTAAACTTCTTCTCTCCTTTTCAGCATCAGAATAATCCCATTTTAATTTATTATTTATGGCATATATTCTTTGTTTGGAATTGGCCCAAACCAAAAGTGTTAGCTTTGATGCTCCGGCAAATGCATTATTTCCAATACTTGTCACATGCTTTCTAAGAGTTAAGAACGCAAGATTTGAGCAATCTCTAAATGCTCCCGGGCCAATATAATATACCATAGGTCTTATGTTGTATTTCTTTAATGACTGACAATCTCTAAAGGCATTTATATTTATCTTTTTAAGCGTGGTAGGTGCTGTAATCTTTGATAAAGCAATGCATCCGTAAAATGCATTCTTCCTAATCACAGTAACTCCCCTTGACATTATCACCTTTTTTACTGTTGAACAATTTCTTAAAATATTGGCTGGAATATATGTACGCCCCTTTAAAAACTTAACTGTTGTAACGCCACAATTACGGCCTAGAACCTCTGTACCCTTATTAACTGTTGATGGGATGTCTAGCTCTGTAAGTAGTGAGCATCCCTCAAACACCCTATAGGAAAGAGTTTTTAATCCTTCAGGGAGAGAAATGCTAGTAAGGGATTCACAGTTCATGAAACTATACTGACCAACCTTAGTTACTTTTTCTGGTAATGTAATTGTTTTTAACGATATACAATAATTAAAAGCATAATCATTAACAGTTTTAAGTTTGGAGCCTTCTTCAAATAACACTTCCTCAATGTATTTATGTCCTTCAAAGGCTCTCTCTCCAATTATCTTAATACTATTGGGAACAGTAACACTTTTAATGTTTTTATCTTCAAGGCCTGACAAAACCTCTACAAGTTCCATGTTATCTTTTTTAACCTTAAATATATCATTTAAAATAACATACTCTTCTTTATCAACCGTTGGTTCTTCATAAGTTTCTGTTTCACTTTCCGTTTCAATAATCTCAGTTTCGCCCTCTCCACTTTCAGTTTCACCAGTCTCAGTTTCTACATCACCAAGCTCGTTTTCTGCGCCTCCATTCTCATACTCTCCCGCTTCTTTTTCAACTTTTTCAGCAGGTTCACCAATGGCCGATTGCTCCATGTTTTCAGTAATCTTTTCAACATAGGCATAAGCCCTAACCACATATCCATGGAATCTCTCGTTAATCTTAAATATGACAACAAAGGACAAAATCAGACAAAGCAAAGCAAGAATTATACGCTTTTTATCCAATCTTTTACCTTTTTTTATATTTCTTTTTTTCTTTCCTTTTCCATTTTTTTCATAGCTAACCAAATCATCACCCTCTGTCCATAATTTAAGTCATTTTTTCAAAATGGCGCCTGTAAATTCAGGCGCCATTGTCATTATTTTTTAATCTTTATTTTTTTAACTTTCGAGAATCCGGATGATAGAATTTCACCGGTACTTGACGTCTTTATTACCTTTACTTTGTAATAATATGTCTTCTTTTTTGCAAGTCCACTATCCTTAAAACTACTCTTTGAAGTAACACCAACCCTCATGTAACCTGACTTCTTCTTCGTGGAACGATAGATTACATATGTGCATCCCTTAACCTGTTTTAATAATAGTTTTACTTTTTTACCCTTAAGCTTCTTTATCTTTTTAATAACAGTTGCTTTGGGATTTGCTTCTTTCTTATATGTCGCCTTGGCTATATTCTTATAATATGTCGAATAATAGTAATATGAATCACCTGTATTTGGATTTTCCTTGTTAAAATGTGCAATTACTACAAAATAATATGTTTTTCCTGGTTTAGGTCCAAACCATTCATTTTCACCTGTTTGCACACTCTTCCACTCTACAGATGTTTTGGTAAACCTATCTTTTTCGCCATAATACCATGACGAATCTGAATAAGAAGGGTCCTTATATGTACCTGAATAATCATAATCAAATGAATAATATTTATCTCCATCTTCTTTATGAATATTAGTTACCTGAGAAACACTTCCTTCAGAGGTCCTACTTCTAATGTCTTCATATGCATTTAAATTCTTATTATAGTATGAAAATTCAGCACCATCATAAACGCTTACAGAATAACATATTGCTCCTGGTACTTTATCCCAACTTAGTTTAATGCCATTTGCTGTTGATACTGCATTTATCTTTGGTGAAATACAAACCTGATAAACTGAAGTTTCCCAAGGTGAGCTCATCTTGCTGCCTGACACAGCATATATCCTATAAGTCGTATAGTAATTATTACTATCATTGCTTAATCTTATGCTTGTAGTATTTTTACCAAGGGTTTTATAATTCTTCCATTCCCAGGTTTCCTTAGTCTTATTATAGACTTTCTTATCCACCTTATATCCGGTAGCACCAACTACATTTCTCCACTCAAAACATTTTGTTCCTGTTGAAGTATAATAACTATTTTCAATTTCAATGCTACCAAAGTATGTATATGTGTTTACATATTCTTCTATTACACAGCCATCCTTATAAACAGCTTTAATAAGGTAAGTATAACTAGAATTAGGTGTTACGCTTTTATCAATATAGGCTTTTTTGTTCTTTTTTACCTTTGCTATTTTTCTAAACACATAACAATCATTTGATATGCCATTACTTATGATATCTCCAGATGAATAACCCTCATATCTGTAGATTTCATAGTATTTAACACCACTCATCTTATTCCATTTAAGTTTTACCTTGCCTGCACTTTTACAAATAGCCTTAACATTAAACTTCTGTCCCTTTGTCATTACAGATGATGCTTTTGACTCTGCACCCTTAACATACTTTTTCAATTTGTAATTATATACATAAGGAACCGTTTTGTATGTATATTTTTTTCCTGGTGCAAGTCCGGTATCAGTAAAGGTTATATCGCTTGTTTTATCAATAAGAGTAAACTTTCCCTTTTCAATCTTTCTATATACTTCCACATAATCATAATAACCACCAATGGAAAGTTTTACCTGACTCTTCTTTGCCACAAGTTTATTAATATAGGAATATAATTCCTTTACCTGAAAACTAAGGACATTTGAATATGGTGATCTCTTTAAAGATGCAGAATCATAATAAAAAGATCTAATATAAATAGTATCGCCCTCTTCTATGTCATATCCATAAAAACCATACATTGGATAATAATATGAGGCAAATGAATCTGAGTATTCTGCAATTCTATATGAGACCCACGACTTACCATCTTCACTCTGTACAAACTTTGAGTTATTACTAAACTCCACATATAATGTGTATTCCTTCTTTTCAGGTGTTACATTGTAATAAAAATATCTATCAATAGTTCCATCATTATATGTATAAGTTCTTGTAATTGTAGGTTTTTGTACAGACGTATCTTCTTGATAACTATTGACATCTGCTAAAACGCACATAGAAAAAAGCATCGCCATAAGAATCGTACCGATAATGGAAACGCCAATTCTTTTATAAAATGTACTCATCATTAGTCCCTATCTTACTCTTCCTTATTCTCTTTTTTCAATGATTCATAATAAGCTTTGTATCTGTAACATGTCCTTCTGCTGGTTGAGCACTGTTCTACTATATCCACCATAGGAAGACCCTGTTCATACAATTTTACAAACTCATTATATGTCTTCTGCCAGCTTGCACCTCTTGGTGGTCTTCCGGCATTTTTCTTCTTACGAAGGATTTCTAATTCTTCCTCCTGTTTCTTAATAACTTCATTAAGTCTTTCAATTTCTTTCAATGCTTCATTTAATGTCATATTACTTCCTCCTTATCATAAACTTTTCCTTTAACAATAAGTGTCTATATGTATTATATATTATTTTGTCACTTTTGTCACCCTTTAATATTGTCACATTTTTAACTATCTTTTTACTCCCATAAACATAATAGCTTTGCTCATTCCTTTATGATAACCACTAATCAAACTATAAATATCATCTGACTGCCTATTATTCTCATAATCATTATATAATCTGAATCCATCTCCATCCTTTATAATAGCCATGGTGTGTATCATGTCTTCTATATTGTCCTTGTTATTATATGCCATAAATATGAAAGAATTGTATTCTTTGCTTAAGATATTACATGTTTTTTTATTAATACTCTTTCCTAATATCTTTTTTGTTTTCAATCCATAAGTTTTTAAACACTTACTGATACTGCCTGCAGAAGTTCCAAAATAACCAGAAAGCATCATTCCCCTATTTTCAAAAAAAGCAATCAATTTTGGAAAAGAAGTTTTTACTCCTTCATTAGTTAAAACATTATATGTAGCTATTATTTCACAGGTATTATGACTGGCATTAAGCTTTTCACCATTCATGTAAACATTACTAAGTTTATCCTTTTGCTTACCATAAAGAAACTTCGATAATTCATTTTGATTATCAATATATATTTTTATTTTATTATTTTCATAATTGTGGATTTCAATTTCCCTTTTACTGCTTTCCCCGGAATCAGTTTTATCTTCTCCAAAATCCCTTTTTTCTTCACTGGAAGTCCTTTTTTCTTTATGTAGGCTTTGGCTTTTTTCCTTAGAACTTTCTTTTTCTTCAACATCCACTTCCCCACAATCTTTTGAAGTGATTTCTTCTGACTTGATGTTAGAAAAATAGGTTGACTTGACATTAATCTTATTCTTTTTTTCTTCATAGTACTCCCTCCATAATACATTATTAATATTAAAATGCTCTTTTATTTCTTTATTATTCATCCTTCCAAAATATTTTAATACACCCATTGCAAATAATAAAACTCTTATAGGCAAATACTTTGGAATTAATCCATATATGATTTTATTCTTATTCTTCACTTTTCCTCCATAAACAGAAAAACCATGCGACGAAAGTCGCATGGCTAAAATCATAAATCAACCTTATTTGAATTGGTGTGCACCAATCTGCAATCTTCTGTTAGGTACATAACGTGAGAAGAAAAGATAACCTGTCATATTTACTTCTTTTGTACCGAGTGTCACACTCTTAACTCCATTGAGAGTCTCCTTAGCTGCCTTAATGCAATCACTTGGAATACTACCATTATCATACATGTTAAGGGCTCTGCTAAGTGCACCTGATCTAGCTGGAGTATACTGTCCTCTCTGATACACAACACCATTAAGTGTATTAGGGAACAATGCTGATTCCACACGGTTCATGGTAACAATACCAACCGCCTTTTTACCAGCATAACTCTCTGTATTAGCTTCACAGAATATAAGGGATGAAAGTAATCTTAGCTGTTCATCTTTATATCTGTCCTTTACTTTAACAGTAACTCTGGCATATGTAGCACCATCCATCTTTACGGTAACTACTGCCTTACCCGACTTAAGTCCTTTAATAACTCCTGACTTAGAAACCTTGGCTACCTTCTTATTCTTTACCTGATATGTGAAATCACTCATATCCTTACTCTTAAATGCCTTAAATTTCTTAAGCTTAAGTTTTGAATTAACCTTTATGTTCTTTTTAAGTTTCTTAATTCTTGTTACTGTATTAACTGTACTTCCTGCCTGAGTTACTTCTTCAGTCGCAACATCAGCTGTATTCTCACATACAACTTCTTCAGTACTATCTGTTGCTACAGTTGTTTCAACTACTGTGGCACTCTCTGTTGTTTCTGTTGTAATTTCATCAGCCATTACACTGTAAGTAGATGAAATAATAGCGGTTGCCGCTAATACACAAAATCCTTTTTTCTTAATATTGCTTAATCTAATCTGTTTCATAACCTCGCAATTAATACCCTTAATAATCAAATGACTACCGTAAGTAATAATTGTTTATTTATTCCTTCCTTTCACTTTATGTTCTCCCCCTTGGAACTTTTGTCCCCTCATAAAGTTATTACAAAATTGTTACAAATATTAATTCTTTATTAATATAAACAATTTCTGTAAAAAAAGCAAGTTTTTTAAGGATTTTTTAATATTTTATGCGATTTTCACGAAACACACTTAGTTATGTCAACTCATCATTATGCACTTTTTTCAAATAATTCTTTAAGCCAAACGAGAATCTTCTTAATTATTATTTAATTATTAAGTAACATTTGTATAATTTCTTAATATTTAATTTAATATATGCTTAAATTATGCCTATTCTTTACCATCCCAGCAATATGTACATAGTTTTTCTCTTCCGATTCCCACAGAATCCAACATATCATCAAGTCTGTTAAATCTAAGGGATGTAAAATTAAGTTCTTTTCTAATCTCTTCCACCATAGCTTCATATTCTTTTGAATCCGGATCAACATATTTTTGTAAAACCTCTTCAGATACATCTGTTGTTCCTTCAAGTTTTGCTATTACTCTTCTTGTAATAAGATCCATTTCAGAATTTGATCTTGAGAAATTTACGTATTTACATCCATATACAAGAGGTGGACATGCTGGTCTAATATGAACTTCCTTTGCGCCATTCTCATATAAGAACTCTGTTGTTTCACGAAGCTGTGTTCCTCTAACAATTGAATCATCTATTAATAGAAGCTTTTTATCCTTAATTAAATCAGTAACGGCAATAAGTTTCATTTTTGCCACCATGTTTCTTGTACTTTGAGCAGTAGGCATAAATGAACGTGACCATGTTGGAGTATATTTAATGAATGGTCTTGTAAATGGAATGCCGGACTGATTTGAATAACCTATTGCATGAGCTGTTCCTGAATCAGGTACACCTGCAACAATATCAGGCTTAATATTGTCTCTCTTTGCAAGACAAGCACCACATTTGTATCTCATTTCCTCAACATTAACTCCTTCATAACTACTTGAAGGATATCCATAGTAAACCCAAAGGAAAGTACAAACCTTCATATCACGTTTAGGATTTGAAAGAACTGTTACACCTTCAGTTGTAATTATGTCAATTTCACCTGGCTCTAATTCCTTATAATTCTTATAATCCAACTTCTGATAAGCAAAATCTTCAAAGGATGCACAATAACTATCTCCATCCTCCTCTATTTTCTTACCTATAAGCATTGGAGTTCTGCCATAATTATCTCTTCCCACATAGATTCCCTTTGGTGTCATAACCATAAGTGTAAGAGAACCATCAATTTTATCAAGAGCATATCTGATACCATCAATAATATTTTCCTTCTGATTTATGAGAGTAGCTACAAGTTCTGTTGAATTTATCTCACCACCACTCATTTCAAGGAAATGAACATTACCATTTTCATAGATTTCATTAATAAGTTCATCCTTATTATTAATCTTACTTATGGTAGCAATGGCAAATGTACCATGATGTGATCTGATAATAAGTGGCTGTGGTTCAAAGTCTGATATACATCCAATACCCATAATACCGGACATTTCCTTTACATCCTTATCAAACTTTGTTCTAAAAGGAGTGTTTTCAATATTATGAATAGATCTGTCAAATTTCTCACCATCGAAAACTGCCATACCAGCTCTTCTTGTTCCCAGGTGTGAATGATAGTCTGTTCCAAAAAATAAGTCCACAATACAATTCCTTCTTGATACGACGCCGAATAATCCGCTCATAATAATCCTCCTGAATGTTTTATATATTTTTATTAATAAAAATACTTATATAGTATAACAAAAAGGGTGTTTTATGACCACCCCTTATTGTTATTTTATTTTATTTTTTAAATAAAGTAGAAAAAATGCCTCTTCCAAGAGCTGCTCCCGCATTTCCACCAATCTTTTTACCAAGACTACCAAATCCTGAAAGTGCAGACTTTCCTGCTTCCCTTCCAACTGTACCTGCCACAGTATTTCCCACTGATTGTGCAACTTTATGTTTTTCTCTCTCTTCCTTTTCCTTAGCCTTTGCAGCAGCGGCTGCATCTTTTTCAGCCTGCTTAGCTTTTGCAGCAGCTTCCTTTTCAGCCTGCTTTGCTGCTTCTTCCTCTTCTTTTATTCTATCTGCTTCAATCTGTGCATCCCTTGCCTTCTTTTCAAGTATTTCATAAGCAGATTCTGGATCATTTGAATATGAGTATTTGCTATATAAAATACTGCTCATAACTAAAGCATCTCTTCTTTGCTCATCAATACTGCCAAATTTTGATTTAGGTGGAAGTATGCTTGCCTTTTGGGCTATTCCCGGAATACCACCCTCTTCTAATAAGGAAACAACTGCTTCCCCTGTTCCTAATCCCATTATGGTTTCATATGTATTAAAATCAGGATTTTCTCTGAAACTTTCTGCCGCTGCTTTTACTGCCTTTTGATCTTGTGGAGTATAAGCATGAAGTGCATGCTGAATTTTATTTCCAAGCTGCGCCAATACACCATCTGGAATATCCTTTGGATTCTGAGTACAGAAATATACACCGACTCCCTTACTTCTAATAAGTTTTACAACCTGTTCAATCTTATCAAGAAGTACTTTTGGAGCATCATTAAAAAGAAGATGAGCTTCATCAAAGAAGAATACCATCTTTGGTTTTTCTAAATCCCCTACTTCAGGAAGAATTTCAAATAATTCTGATAATAACCACAAAAGGAATGTGGAATACATTTTTCCATCTGAGATAAGACTTTCACTATCTAAAATATTAATAAGTCCTTTTCCATCCATGTTTACAGAGAACCAATCCGTAATCTGAAGCGATGGTTCTGTAAAGAAGTTTTCTCCCCCTGCAATTTCAAGTGCCACTACTGCTCTTACTATGGCAGCTATTGATGTAGGACTCATCTTGCCATAAGCACTTTCAAATTCCTTATTGTTTTCTGATACATAATTAAGCATGCTCTTAAGATCTTTAGTATCAACTAAAAGCAAATCATTATCATCAGCTATTTTAAATACTATGGACAGAATATCTGACTGAAGATCATTTAGTCCCATAAGCCTTGATAAAAGAAGCGGACCCATTTCCGAAACTGTTGTTCTAAGTTGGATACCCTTCTTACCATATAAATCCCAAATACTTACAGGATATTCGGTATACTTAAAACCTGCTTCATCAAGACCGAATCTTTTAATTCTTTCATTCATGTTTTCGGATTCACTGCCAGCATCAGCAATACTTGCAAGGTCTCCCTTAACATCGGCAAGAAATACAGGAACGCCCATTTCCGAAAAGCTTTCAGCCAAAACCTTTACGGTAATGGTTTTACCTGTACCGGTTGCACCGGCAATTAATCCGTGTCTGTTTGCGTACTTTGGATCTAAGAATATTTTTTCCCCTTTGTCATTATTAGCAATCCAAATCTTGTTTTCAAAAACCATAACAACCTCCAATTATTAAATTAATTTTCTAAGTTCAACAGTAAAGTAAATTACTTCATCTTTCCAATTAATATTTATTCTTCCTTTATAACTATTTACCAGACTTTCAGCAATTGAAAGTCCTACACCATAGCCACCCTTATCAACATTATGAGACTTATCCTCTCTGTAAAATCTGTCCAAGAATCTGGAATAATCAACATTTGCCCCTTCTTTATAAGAGTTATAAACTGTAAACACGATTCCTTTTCCCTTTTGAGCAAGTATTACTCCCACCTTACCATTATCATCACAATACTTAAGCGCATTATCAAGGAAAATGGTAATTAGCTGTCTTATATGGGCCTCGGACACCTTCATTTTAACATTATCAATCACATTGGAATCAAGTGTCTTTCCTTCAGAAATCGCAAGGGATGTATACGTTTCAACTGTATCCTTTACAATGGCTGAAATATCAAGAAAACTTACGTCCTCTGTCATAAGTTTTTCTTCTGCCTTTACTATAAGCATAAGATTCTTAATTAAACCGTTTAATCTGTCAACCTGCTTCATTGTTGATGTAGTCCATTCAGATTCGCCCTGAAGCATCTCGGTCATTTCTGTATTTGCCCTTATTACTGCAAGGGGTGTTTTTAATTCGTGACTGGCATTGGTAATAAACTGGTTTTGCGCCTCAACATTTTTTATTTCAGTTTCAATGGCTCGCTTTGAAAAATACTTAACCAGTATAAATGAAATAACCATGCCAATGGCGATAAGTAGAAATGCAATGTTTAAAATTCTATTTCCTGCTGCAACTGTCTGAGTGCTGTCAAGATAAACCACTATGGATGAACCATCAGAATATTCTTCCACCTTGTAATAATAATAGCCTTTTCTTCCAAACTTAAAACGATTTTTTTTAGCCCAATCACCATATTCCCTTGCCTCATCTTCTGTTACCGAAGCAATGTGACTGGTTTTAATATCCTTAATATTATTATTATCATCATAAAGTACGGCAAAATACCTCAAAGAATACTTAAATTCCGGAGATTCATAACCATCATTGGTGGCAAATATTTCGCTTAAAAACTTATCAACAACACCATCATCACTGATTTCCATACTAATAACAGTGCTTTCACGATCTTCTACATTATCATCAAATGTTTTTGCAGTAATGGTAATGGTTTCTATATCTCCATTATTCTTAATGATGTAATCAAGAGTTGCCCTAACAGAGTGTCTCGACGCTACCATATAAGTAACATACAAAAAACTTGCCATCAAAATCATAGTTGTGGTTAATGCAAGCATTGATGAAAACATGAACTTTTTTCTTATTTTATTAATTGCATTTTTATTCATAAATCACCACATAAAATAAACATTTATTACAACTATCATAAATTAAATACAATAGCCGCTTTCCAACTTGCCGGCAATTTCAACATTTGACGCAATGCCATTTAATTTGCCGTTTAAATACATAATATAAAGACTTACAGTATCCTCATTGGCTCCATCGTCTTCCCTCCAGACATGCTCTAAAAGATAGTCGCTACTCAAAACCTTTCCCTCATTGCGAATAAGGGTTTTAAGAAGTTCATATTCCTTAGCCGATAATATAACTGAGTTTTCACAGGATAATTCAAAATTACCTCCGTTAAGCTTAATATCACCATATTCGATCATTTCAGAATCATATCCGTTCTTTCTTCTGGCCATGGCTCTTACTCTTGCCAAAAGTTCCTTAATGGCAAATGGCTTGGTTAAATAGTCATCCGCTCCTGCATCAAGGCCTAAAACCTTATCATCCACCTCAGCCTTTGCGGTTAACATAATAACTGGTGTTACCACATTTCGGCTTCGCATGTCCTTAAGTACTTCTATTCCATCTTTTTTAGGCATCATGATATCTAAGATAACCACATCATATCCGTTTGTCATTATCTTGTCAGTAGCTTCCTCACCATCAAATGCACTTTCAACACTATAACCCTCGTGTTCAAGTGCCACAGTAAGAGCTCTGTTTAAGTCCTTTGTATCTTCAACTAATAGTATCTTCATTACTTCTCCAATTAATTATTATTTTCAGGAAGTTTCGCTATTCTATCCTTAATTATCTGCATGGAAATATCTGTCGATGCCAGTTCATCCGCGCACCTTTTAAGTTCCTTTGTAAAGAGTTCTTCATTTCCCTTAATGTCTTTTTTATATTTAACATGATGCTCTAACGCTGCCCAGGTATCCATTGAAATGGTACGAAGCTGTATCTCGGCAAATGTTTCCTTTACCCTTACAATCAAATGGTAACTTCTATAACCATTGGGCTTTGCATGTTTAATATAATCCTTTTCTTCCACAACTTCACAATCTGGAAGAGATGTTATGTACTCTTTAATCTTATAAACATCATTTAAAAATGCACAGACAACTCTTATGCCAATGGCATCATATAGTTTGTTGAGAGCACTGTCTGTTGTTACTGGCAAGCCCTTTCTAATGCATTTTTCCCTCATGCTTTCTTCTGATTTGATTCGGGAAAGGCAATGTTCAACAGGGTCCAATCCTTCCTCTTCCATCATTTGATTTCTAATGCTGTTTATTTCGCTAAGAAGATAATCCATCACTTCTTCAAGCCTTGCTATATTACTGCCATATAAACTTTCCATAAAAAAGCCTTCCATCCATAATTAAAATGTCTATTAATTAAAACATAATTATATCTATTATATTTAGTCAACCACATTAAGACCTTCTGCAATAAATGCCTGTTTCAAGTCATTAACCAAATCATCCTTATCCTCAATACCCACAGCCACTCTGTAGAAACCATTATGGAATTCTTCTGGATAGAGATACATTCTTTCGTCATCCTCTCCTAAAAATACAATAAGGCTTCCTGTATTACCAAGTGATACTGCAGAGGTAAATACATTAAGATGTGATACAACTCTGTTGTATAAATCGTGATCACCCTTAAGTCCGAAGGATAATACACCACCAAAGCCATGCTTCATTTGCTTTTTGGCAATTTCATGTCCCTTAAATGAAGGAAGTCCAGGATATGCCACAAAACTTACACATGGCTGCTTTTCTAACCACTGTGCAAGATAGAGGGTATTATCATTATGAACCTGCATTCTAAGAGGAAATGTCTGTGATCCTCTTTGAATAAGCCATGCATTAAATGGGCTAATGACACCACCTATATTTACCTGGGCTTCATATCTTATTTTATCCATATCCTCATGAGGTCCTATAATTGCGCCACCCATAGAATCTCCATGACCGTTAATATATTTTGTAAGACTTTCTACCACATAATCAACGCCATATTCAAGAGGTTTTGTATTATATGGTGAAGAAAAAGTATTATCAACGGATACCAGTATGTCATGTTCATGAGCAACCTTAACTATTGCTTCTATGTCGCAAATACATAGTGTAGGATTACCCGGTGTTTCAAAATGAATAAGCTTTGTATTTGGTCTAATTGCTTCCTTAACTTTTTCTACATCTGTACAATCTACAATAGATGTTTCAATTCCCCATTTTTTACACCATAATTCATTAAAAATCCTATATGTAGCAATATATGTAACTGTTGAAAAGATTACATGATCTCCTGCCTGAAGCTTTGTGAAAAACAAAGCAGATAAAGCTGCCACACCACTGGCAAGAACAACTGCATCTTCTCCATCATGAAGAGAAGCAATTTTCTTTTCAAGTCTTCCCTGATTAACTCCACCATTTCTTGTGTAAATATTATCCTCTGATGCAGACCAATTCATGGTTGATGGATCATATGGCAGTTTAAAACTATTTGCCATATATATTGATGGTTCAATAGCTCCACTTGCTGGATCTGCCTCCGCTCCTATATGAATTGCCCTTGTTTGAAAACTTGTCTTCTTTAATGCTTCTTCATGTGAATTACTCATAATTCCCTCCGTAATTGTTTATATATTCTTTTATTATTTTTCTTAATAATTGTTAACCTACCGTATTTATTAAGACCCTACAATTATAATCAAAATTCGCCTTATTTTCAATAAATAAATAGGTGATTTGTATTTACATTTATCATCTTTGTGTTACAATGTTTATACAAGGAGGTGATCTAATATGAAAAAAGCAACTATAACATTTAGAACAGATGAAGACTTAAAAGAAAATGCAACTATTCTTTTTGATTCTATGGGCATGACACTTTCAACTGCATTGAATCTATTTTTAAAGCAAGCTGTTCGTAAACAAAAGTTTCCTTGCAGTTTGGATTACACTATTACTGGCTCTGCAATCCAAACTTATAAGGATGGATTTTTTGATTTATTTGGAACCGGTAATAACTTAGGATTTGATGAAGAGCCTAAAGAACTGAAGTTAGATAAGGAGGAATTCGATTTATGAAATACTTTTTAGATACCAACATTATTATATATGCAATAAAAAACTCCTACCCTTCAATAATAAATCATTTTATGAATATCCCATCCTATTCCATAGTTATACCTAGTATTGTCGTATCGGAAATTGAATACGGCGCCCGTAAAAGCATTAATTATACAAAAACCATTAATCTATATAATTCATTTATTAGTAATTTTGAAATAATTGATTTTGATTATAATGCAGCTGTACAATATGGCATCATACGAAGTCAATTGGAAAAAAGTGGCAAATTAATAGGGCCAAATGATATGTTAATATCTTCAATTGTTTTATCCGAAGGTGGAACATTAATAACACATAATACTAAAGAATTCAATCGTATACAGAATTTAAAAATAGAGGATTGGACTTTATAAACCAATCCTCTATTTTTATAAACTCTTTATTGCTTAGCTGTAAGATTTTTACTTAACAAGCATATCATATGTAACACCATACTTCTTTGCTATGTCTTCAGCATAACTCCTTCCAACAGGAGGTGCCACCTTAACCTTATAAGATCTTTCACCACCCTCTGCAACAACCACAAGTGATGCTGCCTTTTTGGTTGCGCCACCTAGGCTTACTGCCTCATTGTTTATTTCATCAATGTCTATTGCCAGTTTATGCATATGGGTATTGTAAATTGTTCTAATTCCTTTTTTAAGTATTGCCTTTACCGCATCCCTAGCAATAAAGTACCCCTCTTCAAAGGAAGTTGTTGAAAATGTTTCATTCAATAAGAATAAACTCTTTTCCGTTCCATTTTCATATATGTCCTTAAATCTGCTACATTCTTCTCCAAGTCTACCAAGATCCATTGTTTGATCTTCATCTGCCGGAAAATGGGTATAAATATTATCACAAGGAACAAATTCAAAACTATCACCAGGAATGTATATACCTCCCTGAGCCAGTACGTATAATAAACCAACTGCCTGGGTTATGGTTGTTTTACCACCTCTATTGGCACCAGTTAAAATATAAACGGTGTTATCCCTGTCAAAGTCAAGGTCATTTGGAATAATAACTTCATGTTCCTTTGAAACAACAGAAGCAAGTTTTAAATTATAGATCCCCCTAGCTTTCATTGTAACGCAAACTTCAGAACTATCTTCAAAAACTCTTGCTTCATTAAATACCATTCCCAAGGAAACAAGTTTTTCAATGTATTCTGCCCATCTAATGTAATACACAAATTCCGGTATTAAATCCGTAATATCTGTAATGGTAATGGTTACATACTTTGTAAGAACACTTCTTAGTTTCTTTACGATAGTGTTAATCATCTTATTGGTAATCTTATCCATGTACTGGGTCATTTCCCTAACCTGAATGTCGCTCTGTACACTGGCAAGAGTAGCCGATGCTGCAAGCATTGGATTAACAGAAGCCACTCCAATTTTAGCCCCCAAATCATTATTAATCATGTTACTGTCATTTTCATCAAATGTCTGAAATTTATAATTATTTTTCCATTTGATATCATTCATGATACCTTCCTTTGAAACAATTTTATCATGAAAATTATCAAGTATTCCAGATTTAACAAAAGGCTTGCTGTTAATTGATATAATACCTACTTCACTTGCTTCAAATCTTGGATTTAAATTAATCCCCACAGTAATACTCTTAAGATTTGCTGTTGTGGCTCTTAAATTCTTAATATCCTTTTTCAATTCCACAAAAGCATTATCATGATATAAATCATCAACATATGTTTTTAGTTTCTTAAGTCCCTCTGATTTAATATCAATGCCATCAAGACATGTGGACATGGCTTCCACACACTCAATATAATCGTTAATTTCTTCTAGCCTATGTAGTAACTGCCATGTACTTTCGGATTTATCAAAATCTCCTCTGAAAGTCCCATAACTTCTAAGAAAGTTTATTTTATCAAGGATTTTCATCATATCTTTCCTAAGGCTTTTACTATGATATATGTCATCAAACACTTCACATCTATATTTTGTCACCTCTGGTCTTTCGGTCATCCTTGACATAATCCTTAATATATGCATCTGCTCTTCTACTTCATTGGAAAGTTTTTTGCATATGGTATCAAGTCCTAAATCATGTATTGTGACATCTGGAAGCTCATTGAAGTTTTCCATATCCCCATCAGGATATAATAAACTTATTTTCTTTTTTTGCATTTTTCTTCCCCCGTTTTCCATTATTCTTATTTATAAAGGCGCGTTAAAAAACGCGCCTTTAAATTACACTTCAACCTTAACTTTCTTTAATTTCCAAATATCTTTTACATACTCTTCAATGGTTCTGTCTGATGAGAATTTTCCTGAACAAGCAGTATTTAAAATAGCCATTCTTGCCCATCTCTTCTCATCTCTATAAGCCTCTTCAACCTTCTTCTGTGCTTCAACATATGACTTGAAGTCTTTAAGAATAAAGTATCTGTCTGCTACATCCGTACTCTGTGTATTAAGTAAGGAATTATAGATATCCCTAAATCTTTCTGGTTCATCAGGACTATAGAAGCCATTAATAAGCTGCATAAGAACTTTTCTTATGTCCATGTCTTCATTAAATATCTTCATTGGATCATATCCACCGTTATTCTCGTAGTTAATAACTTCATCAGAAGAAAGACCAAAGATAAATGCATTATCCTCACTTACTTCCTCAACGATTTCGACATTGGCTCCATCCATTGTACCGATGGTAACAGCACCATTAAGCATGAATTTCATGTTACCTGTACCAGATGCTTCCTTACTTGCTGTTGATATCTGCTCAGATACATCCGCACCGGCAAATATAATCTCTGCATTTGATACTCTATAGTTTTCAATAAATACAACCTTAAGTTTTCCATTTATTGATTCGTCATTATTAATTACATCAGCAACACTATTTATAAGCTTAATTGTAAGCTTAGCAATTCTATAACCGGCTGCTGCCTTTGCTCCAAAAATAAATGTTCTTGGATAAAAATCCATATCGGGATTTTCTTTAATCTCATTATAAAGATACATAACATGAAGAATGTTAAGAAGCTGTCTCTTGTATTCATGGAGTCTCTTAACCTGTACATCAAAGATTGATCTTGGATCAACTTCAACACCATTATGCTCCTTAATATAAGCGGCAAGACGTTTTTTATTCTTGTACTTAATATTCATGAATTCCTTCTGACATTTTCTATCATCAGCATATACTTCAAGATTCTTAATATGAGAAAGATTTGTAATCCATTCATCACCAATTTTACTTGTAACCCAATCTGCAAGAAGCGGATTTGCATGAAGTAAGAATCTTCTCTGAGTAATACCATTTGTCTTATTATTAAACTTTTCTGGCATCATCTCATAGAAATCCCTAAGTTCCTGATGCTTTAATATTTCTGTATGAAGTCTTGCAACACCATTAACCGAGAAACCTGCCACAATAGCAAGATGAGCCATCTTAACCTGACCATCATAAATAATGGCCATACGCTCAACTTTACCTCTGTCGCCAGGATACTTTCCTTCAATGGCAATACAGAATCTTCTATTTATTTCTTCTACAATCTGATAACATCTTGGAAGTAATCTTGAGAATAACTCAATAGGCCACTTTTCCAAAGCCTCACTCATAATTGTATGGTTAGTATACGCAACAGACTTTGTTGTTACTTCCCAGGCTTCATCCCATTCTAACTTATAATCATCCATAAGGATTCTCATAAGTTCAGCAACTGTAAGAGTAGGATGTGTATCATTCATCTGGAATACAACTTTCTCATAAAGCTTTCTAATATCCTTATGCTTATCCATATACTTCCTTATTGCTGTCTGAATACTTGCAGAAATAAAGAAGTACTGCTGTTTAAGACGGAGTTCCTTACCAAACATATGATTATCATTTGGATAAAGTACCTCTGTAATTGTCTTGGCAAGGTTTTCCTGCTCAACTGCTGCCTTGTAATCACCCTTGTCAAATTCATCCAAGTTAAAGCTTACCAATGGTTCAGCATCCCAGATTCTAAGAGTGTTAACAACATTATTATTATAACCAACAACTGGAAGGTCATATGGCACCGCTCTTATTGACTGATATCCATCCTGAACATAATGACTTCTTCCCTTTTCATCACATTCAACCCTTGTATATCCGCCAAATCTTACTTCGCAGGCATACTCATCCCTTCTAACTTCAAGCGGATTACCATATTTTAACCAATCCTCAGGAACTTCCTTCTGATAACCATCTACTATTTTCTGTTTAAAGAAACCGTATTTATATCTTATACCACAACCATAAGCTGGATAGCCAAGTGTTGCAAGGGAATCAAGGAAACATGCTGCAAGTCTTCCAAGACCACCATTTCCAAGTGCTGCATCAGGTTCCTGATCCTCAATTACATTAAGATCAAGTTTTAATTCTTTTAATGCTTCTTTAATTTCCTCTCTTGATGAAAGATTGAGAATGATATTACCAAGAGCTCTTCCCATTAAGAATTCCATTGAAAGATAGTATACAGTTTTAACATCCTTCTTTTCATAAACCTTATGAGTAGCAATCCATTCATCAATTACAATATCCTTAACTGCATAACAAACTGCCTGAAATTTCTGTCTCTCATCAAGTTCATCGATTGGTTTTCTAAAAATGTTTTTGGCATTTTCCTTAACATTCTTTTTGAACTCATCCTTTGTGACTTTTTCAATAATTAATTCACTATTCATATTTACCTCCTGATGGTTTAAGCATTCTTACTAACAGCAAATAAAACATTTTCGCCATTAATATTCCACTCTTTTTCGTACTTTCCCTCACTATTAAGTACATCAAAGATTATATTGCTAGCCATTACCTCAGATGCTATTTTATCCTTATTACCTTCTGCCACAGCAATTACCTTTTCATTACCGCTTATACTTACAGTAATCTTATCCATAACCTCAAAATCAGCTTCCTTTCTCATGGTCTGAATCTTTGAAATTATTTCTCTTACAAAGCCTTCCTCAATAAGTTCAGGTGTAAGATTTGTATCAAGTACAACAGTAACATTTCCTTCACTACCTGAAACAAAACCTTCCATTGACTTCTGTTCAATAAGGACATCCTCTTTGCCTAATACTACTTTCTCCCCATCATAATCAAATTCAAGGTTAAGTCCATTCTCAAGTTTATCATAAGCATCATTACCGTCTAAGGTTTCCAAACTTGCCTTAATCTTTCCAAGTAATTTGCCGTACTTAGGACCTACAGTCTTTAACTGTGGTTTAAATGTATATGTGGTAAACTCTCTTACTTCATCAGTAACAACGACTTCCTTGACATTTAATTCATCTTCAATAATTTCTTTGTAATAATCTGATATTTCAAAATCAGCTTTTACAAACATTTTTCCAATAGGCTGTCTGTTCTTTATATTTGATTCATTTCTACATGCACGACCAAGAACAATTGCCTTTAATGCATTTTCCATATCCGCTTCTAACTTCTTGTCAATTGCAGTTTCGTCTGCCACTGGGAAGTCACAAAGATGAATACTTTCTGGTGCATTTTTATCAACACTTATGACGAGATTCTGATAAATCTCCTCAGTCATAAATGGAATCATTGGAGCTGCAGCCTTACATACATTTACAAGTGCTGTATAAAGTGTCATGTAAGCATTTATCTTATCCTGTTCCATACCCTTAGCCCAGAATCTTTCACGGCTTCTTCTAACATACCAGTTACTCATTTCATCCACGAATTCATCAAGAACTCTTGCAGCTTCAGGAATCTTATAATTGCCTAAGTTTTCATCTACTTCTTTGATCATTGTATTCATTTTGGATAATAGCCACTTATCCATTACATTTAAGCTATCCTTATCAAGAGTATACTTAGTTGGATCAAATTCATCAATTTCAGCATAAAGAACATAGAACGCATATGTGTTCCAAAGTGTACCTAAAAACTTCCTCTGTCCTTCCATAACAGCCTTGCCATGGAATCTATTTGGAAGCCATGGTGCAGAATTGATATAGAAATACCATCTAATTGCATCAGCGCCGTACTCTTTAAGTGCATCAAATGGATCAACTGCATTACCCTTTGACTTACTCATCTTCTGACCATTTTCATCCTGAACATGTCCAAGAACAATAACATTTTCATATGGTGCCTTATCAAAGAGAAGTGTTGATTCTGCCATAAGTGAGTAGAACCATCCTCTTGTCTGGTCAACTGCTTCTGAAATGAACTTAGCAGGGAACTGCTGCTTGAATAAATCTTTATTTTCAAATGGATAATGATGCTGAGCAAATGGCATTGCACCCGAGTCAAACCAGCAGTCAATAACTTCTGGTACTCTCTTCATTGTACCGCCACATTCACATTTATATGTAACTTCATCAATATACGGTCTATGTAATTCAACATTTGCCGAATCAGGGTTACCTGTCTTTTCGGCAAGCTCCGCTCTGCTTCCGATAGCCTCCTGCTTACCACAGCAATCACATTCCCAGATATTAAGTGGAGTTCCCCAATATCTGTTTCTTGAAATACCCCAGTCCTGAACGTTTTCAAGCCAGTTACCGAAACGACCTTCACCGATTGACTGTGGAATCCAGTTAACAGTCTTGTTATTTGCTACAAGTCTGTCCTTAACTTCTGTAACCTTGATAAACCATGATTCTCTTGCATAGTAGATAAGTGGTGTATCACATCTCCAGCAGTGTGGATAATCATGTTCAAACTTAGGGGCATCAAAGAGCTGATTTCTCTTATCAAGATCCATAAGAACATCCTTATCAGCATCCTTTACAAACTTACCAGCAAATGGTGTTTCCTCTGTAAGTTCACCCTTTTCATTAACGAACTGTACAAATGGAAGTTCATACTTTCTACCAACATTTGCATCGTCTTCACCAAATGCAGGAGCGATATGAACGATACCTGTACCGTCGCTCATGGTTACATATGAATCACATGTTACAAAGAATGCCTTCTTATGCTGTTTATCACAGGCAGCCTTAGCACATTCAAATAATGGTTCGTATTCTTTATATTCAAGGTCGCTACCCTTATAAGTTTCTAACACTTCGTAAGCTTCTGCTTCTTCTGTCTTAAGTTTACCTAAAACAGTGTCTGCAAGTGCCTGTGCAAGATAATATGTAAAGCCATCTGCTGCTTTTACTTTAATGTATGTATCCTCTGGGTTTACACAAAGTGCAAGGTTTGAAGGAAGTGTCCATGGAGTTGTTGTCCATGCAAGGAAATATGCATCCTCATCCTTAACCTTAAATCTAACAATTGCAGATCTTTCCTTTACAAGCTTATACCCTTGAGCAACTTCCTGTGATGATAAAGGAGTTCCACATCTTGGACAATAAGGAACAATCTTAAAGCCCTTATATAATAGCTTCTTATCCCAGATTTCCTTAAGAGCCCACCATTCTGACTCAATAAAGTTATCATCATATGTTACATATGGATCATCCATGTCAGCCCAAAAACCTACAGTACCTGAGAAGTCCTCCCACATACCCTTGTATTTCCATACAGATTCCTTACACTGCTTAATAAATGGTTCCATACCATATTCTTCAATCTGTTCTTTACCATTAAGTCCTAAAAGTTTTTCGACTTCAAGTTCTACAGGGAGACCATGAGTATCCCATCCAGCTTTTCTAGGTACAAACTTACCCTTCATGGTCTGATATCTTGGAATCATGTCCTTGATTACACGAGTAAGAACGTGACCAATATGTGGCTTACCATTGGCTGTTGGTGGTCCGTCATAGAAAGTATAAGTTTCTCCTTCCTTTCTATTCTCCATACTCTTTCTAAAAATGTCTTTTTCTTTCCAGAAGCTTTCCACTTCTTTTTCTCTGTCAACAAAGTTTAAATCTGAATTAACTTTATTATACATACCGCTTCCTCCCGGTGTTTTATTAATAAAAAAACGTCCTATATCAATAGGACGATTACTCGCTATACCACCTATTAACATCATGCTCAAAATACTTTGAATATGTGCCTTCTGTTACGGGAAGGACCCGTCAACGCCTACTGAAAATTCGGGTTGCAACTCCAGAGTGATATTCACATTATCTCTTACTTGTATCCTCTTCCACCAATAAGGACTCTCTGTGACTTTTAAAGATAAGCTACTGTCTCTTTCATAGTCTTTTATATATTGTGATTATCATGAAATAAATGCAAAAACATACATCAACTCACGCTCTTATATTTTAACTATATAATGCTTCATTGTCAAGCAGAAACACCACCAAACACTATTTTAATAATAAAAAGCGGGGATTGTAATCCCCGCTTTCATATAAAGCGTTTATTTTACGCTACCCTTTTTTATCTTACCCTTGAAGCCAGCTTTCTTTAAACGTTTCTTAAGCAGTTTATACTGTGCAACTGAAATCTTCTTGTTAACAACAAAGGTAATTTTCTTTGTATTAACGCCATTAAATGCGCCCTTAGCAAATTTGATAGCTTTTGTTGGTCTGTATTTAATCTTTCTAAGTTTCTTACAACCCTTAAAAGAATTCTTACCTACTTTAACTACTTTGTACTTCTTACCCTTATACTTAATGTAGCTTACGATAGGTGCAGACTTAACTTTCTTCTTGTTCTTAACTACCTTTATACTTGTAGCAGTTCCCTTAGTTGTGGTCTTGTAGTAATAAATTACTCTCTTAACCTTCTTTGCTACATATCCATCTTCATCTCCCTGTGTAGGACTTGATGTTGCAGCACCAACCTGAACTGATCCAAATACTAAAGTAGAAGCAAGTGCAAGTGTTGCGACTCTTCTTAAAGCCTTCTGCATATTTTATCTCCTCCTTTCATAAAATAGCAAGTAATGTCCGGATATAACTTACCTCTCAAGTATATACTATAAAAACGCAAAAAGACACATTTTTACGTATATTCTTTTGAAATTATACACCTATTACGCTTTTATTTCAAGTATTTTACTGACAAATAAAATTTTTTCTCTTATTTTTCACATTCTACAATTTTAACATCATAATCAGTATTGAAACTATCTTTAATACCCTGTGAAACAATTAATTCATTATCATCCGTCTTTATTATGAAATCAAACTCCTTATTATGATTGCGATAATAATCGCAAGCTTTTTCAGTGCCCATAACAAACAATGCTGTTGACAGAGCATCTGAAAGCATGCCATCATCGCTTATGATAGTAACACTTTTCACTCCATTATTGGCTGGTTTTCCTGTGAATGGATCCAATATGTGGTGATAAGTTTTACCATTTTCTTCAAAGTATCTTTCGTAGCCACCAGATGTAATAACTGCTTTGTCCTTAACCTTAATACTTCCTAAATATTTTTCTGTATCATCAGGATCTTCAATTGCAATATTCCAATATGAACCATCAGTCTTTGTTCCAAGACACTGCACATTCCCCCCCAAAGATACAACGGCACTTATAACCCCCTCTTTTTTCAGCAAATCAATTACTTTATTAGAGGCATATCCCTTTGCAATACCACCGAAATCTATTTTTACACCTTCTTCAAGTTCTATGTAATTCTCTTCTTCATTATAGTTTATCTTAGAAGAATCAACCTTTTCTAAAAGGCTTTCAATTTCATCATCTGAAGGGACTCTTTTTTCTCCTCCGGCAAATCCCCAGGCTTCCATTAATGGATAAACTGTAATGTCAAAAGCACCATCCGTATTCTCATATACATAAAGTGCCTCCTTAATGATATTTTCAAAATCATCATTAACATATCCGCTTCCTTCTTTATTAACCTCGGATACATAGGAATCTTCAAGCCCTATGCTGAACATGTTATCCATTTCTTCTATAAGGGATACACATTTATCAAGGGCTTCATCACCATTTTCCCCATAGGCCTTTAAGGTCATATATGTATCCATGGCATACACTTCCCTTGTGCTTTCCTTATTTGATTTATTTTCTTTTAAACCATTATTACAGGATGTTAATCCAATAATTAAACATGCTAAAATCACAATTGCGGACACTTTTTTAATTGTGCCCGCATTATTGATTATTCTTTTCATATTCCTAATCATTATGACCATAGTAGTATTTACTTCCATAATACTTTTTACCATAGTATTTGCTATAATAACTTCCCTTAGATGTATTAACTCTGTTCAATACAACTCCAAGCAAAGGACAGCCTGCTCGCTCAAGTCTGTTAATGGAGTTTCTAACTATCTTTTTAGAAGTTACTCCACCCCTTACACAAAGAATTGCTCCATCACATTTACTGGCTATTTTTTCACCATCTGACACAAGTTCAAGAGGTGGTGCATCAATAAATACATATCTGTAATTATCTGCTGCATATTTAAGCATCTCATCAAACTTTCCATTTTCAAGTAATAGAGATGGATTAATTACATTGTCTATGTTTGGAAGAATGTCACCATTTTCAAACTGTGTTTTATATATAACATCTTCAATCTTTGAACTATCTGACAAGTAATGACTTGTTCCTCTAAGCGGTGTTTTATCCTCTGTAGACAAACCATATTTATTTTTAATAACAGAGTTTCTCATGTCAGCATCAATCATCAATATTTTTTCATCTGACATGGCCATCTGTTTCCAAAGATTCATGGCAATAAAGCTCTTTCCCTCATTTGGTTCAGAACTGATTATCATTATTGTTTTTACGTCATTTCCCAAGAAACCAACATTTACACGTAGTCTGTTAACAGCTTCCTCAAGTGCATATGGAAGAGTAGGAAATGTTCCTATTTTCAAACTTTTACTCATTTTTTCCTCCTACTCATCCAGCTTTCCTTCAGGTATTACGCTAAGTGGAATAATACCAAAGGTCTTTTCAATATCATCTGCTGATTTTAATGTTTCATCCATAAGATAAATTACTGTTAAAATACCCAATGTAAGTACTGTAAGAAGCATTGCTCCGATTAATACATTTTTTGTTAGACTAGGAGAGCTCTTAACCTGTGGAAGAACTGCATCTTCAACAATATTTGGTTTTGGAGCATCCATAAGCTGTGGAATTTGATCCTCTGTTTTTTCTGCAAGAGAATTTGCAATATCCATGGCTTCCTGTGGATTAGTACAGGTTACATTTATTTTAACAATACGTGTATCCCCTACTACTGAAAGATTCATCATGGATACCACCTGACCATATGTATAGTTGAGACCTAAATCATCAATAACTCCTTCAACAATAGGTCTTGTCTTCATGATTTCAATATAGTCACTTGAAAGCGCCTTACCAATGTTAAGGTCGCTGACATCAACAACTGAATTTGATGATGCAGAAACCATGTACATCATTGATGTGGCTGTATACTTAGGAGCAATTAAAAACTTTGTAATTCCTCCTGCTATTAATGCACCAATTATAAATGCACTTATAATAAATAACCATTTACTTTTGAAATAAAATAACAGCTCTAAAAGATCTATCTCAACTTCTTCCGTTCTTGAAACATTATTCTTTTCCTTAGAACTCATAAGAATTACTCCTTCCCTTTACACAATCCTTATTATTCTACCCTTAATTTTTAAAATAATCAACCCAAATTTACTCTTCATCAGGTTCAAGATTCATAATCTTTGATAGATTTTCTATAATAGAATCTCTGTTAGGATAAAACTCAGCATGTAAAAGTCCATCTCCTAATTTCTTGCCTTTTTTGCTTTCTCCATCAAAAGTAAGTATTCCAATGTTTTCGTATTTCAATATGGAATTACTTATTACCGAAAGGGATTTTCCGCTAATATCGGTAACTGCCACATCCTGTAATTCTACAAATGCATCATTGACAAAATTATTATCACTCTTTATTAAATCTAAAGCCTTGTTGAAATATGCACTCATATAGGTTCTTTGTCTTCTCATACGGGATGTGTTTTCACCATCTCCCACTCCCATTCTTGCTCTTACGAAGTGTTCTGCCTGTTCATCATTTAATAATATGGTTTCACCCATAACAAGGCTTTCATCTTCACCTGAAAAATCATCTTCAATGGTTACTTCCACACCACCAACCAAATTATTAATGATTCCTATGTTTTCCATGTTTATACAATAATAACCATCAATTTCAATTTCACCAAGTAAAAGAGATACCGCTTCTTCTGTGTTCTCGCAAGATTGTTCTTTATCTTTTCCATACCAGTGAGCTGTACAAATTTGTAATTCTTCCATGCCCTCTCCCTCACCAGTACTGTCAACGGTGGTAACATCTGTTATGGTATCTCGATTAATCTGGACAAAACCATATTTTTCAGTTGTATTATTAACAAATAAAACCAAAAGGAAATCTGCCATGGTACCGCGATAGCTTTCATCATCAGCATCTTCATTCCCACTTCCATCTGTACCAATCAAAAGATAAGTATTTATATCATCACTATATTTATAAAGGTCAAGTCCAAATTCAAGATACTCATAATGATGATGTTTCTTTTTATCTTTTTCTTTAGATTCCTTTGTGGTCGATTCTTCTATTTTCCTTTTAGTATCCTTATCAAAATAGTTTTTTTCATAGTAACTTAGTCCAAAAATAAACATAATCAAACCAAATACTACTGCTAACCCTATGATAATTCCCTTTATTTTCTTTTTACTCATTGACATGTAGTACCTTTAGTTGTTTTAAATATTTCCAAAGCCAAATCCATCATTTGCTTCACTCTGTCCGCACCCATTTTCTTCTCTATAGCCGACGCTGCTCTATCAACATTAGGGGGTCTCTTTCCCATATTATGACAGTCGCTCCCAATAATAACATTGTCATGCTCTTTTATAAATTTAAAACACCACTTCTTTAAAAAGAAACCTTCCAAAAAACTTCCTCCATTAATTTGGAATATAACGGGAAGACTTAATAATTCATTTAATGGCTTCTTGTTCTTTTGAATATCAATGTATCTTTCAATATGAGCAATAATTACTTTTTTACCCCTATCCTCAATAATGCTTTTTACCTCTTTAATAATCTTATCATCCCATTGCTTAAAAGGCATTTCAAGAAGAATATAATCTCCCTTACCTATACATAAGAGATCTAAATCAACGGCCTTGCTTATTCCATCAAAATAGTAGATTTCACCGGCAGAAATAAACGTTACTCCGTAGCACTTAGTACCCTTCTGTTTAAAAAACATCTTGGTTACTGTTATTGCATTATCACGCTTCTCCAAAAACTTTGCAACAGACATTTTATCAGCATAAAAATGAGGAGTTAAAATAATCTTATCCACTCCACCCTGCATTTCTTGCATAAGCATATCCATGGTTGTTTTTACATCATCGCTTCCATCATCAATATTCGGCAGCAAATGTGTATGGCAATCAATCAAACCTTTCATAACATCCTCCCTTATTACAGACTAACCCCTTACCATTAACCGTCAACTTCTATCTTTTCACAAAAATCTACCATATCTTGAATGTAGTTTTCTCTCTCTTCAATAAAATCCCTAAGGCATGCTATGCTTGCATAACCACCATTAGTTGCATCATTTACACTTCCAGTTCCAGGATATCTCTTAAAAAACTGCTCCATAATTGGCATATATGCACTTTCAAACTCATCCACTCTACTTTGGAGTTTAGTCTTTTCAAAAGTATCTGTAGAAAGTCCCAATAATCTTTCTTCAAAAGCCTCTCTAAAAGACTTATTCGTCATTAATATGGCAAATGTTTTAACTATTGGATTATTTGTTCCCTTATCGAGCAACCCCTTTTCTCTATAATTATCTTCCTTTATGGTATTAACATACGCATCTTGTTTTCCACTAATACCACCAAATTCCACATCGTATACCATGAGCCTGAAACGACCGTCAGCATATTCACTATCCTCTGACACTTCATCAGTTTTCCATATGGACCAGTTTTTTCCCGGCCAGTCCCATTTATTATTAATAAAACACTCAATAGCAAAATAATCCATAAATGACTGCTCATCAATGAGTTTACATAACTCCTGATAATCCTCATCATTTTCCAATGTGGGATGCTTATAATTAAAATCAGTCAAATCTTTTAAGAAGTATTTTTCAGACTCGCCCTCTGGAAGATTTCCGATGTCTAATTTATAACCGGATGCATAGGTTTCTGCATCCCCCTTATATACTACCACCGATTCCTTATTTACTCCATAATGAGTTTCAAAGAAATCATCGTTAAAGTCTTCCTCAAGAACATAAACGCCCCAATATTCACCGTTAAGATATACAACACAAGGTCTTGAACATTTTGAACTTACATTACACTCCGTAACAAGAGACTGCCAATATGTATCATTAAATTTAGCATTAAAAGCACAATTTCCTCCTGCCCTTAAAACAAGATGTTTAAACTTACCAACGGTTTCACCACTATAGTCCTTGCACTTTTCTCCAAAAACCTCATACTTGAAATTCTTCTTTCCATATTCATTTCTTGCATAAAGTCTGAATCCTTTTTGCAAATCACTTCTTGAATAATTCCCCTGAATTCTAATGCCACAATCCTGAGAAATAACTTCTTCCATCTCACCATCTTTGTTAAGTTCAAACATGGCTACGCCTGCTTCTCTTTCCCACTCTCTTCCTCTTTGATTATAATTAGCAGAAAGTCTTCTTGCAGTATCTGCATCCCAAAGCTGTTCTCTATCAAGAAAATCACTTAAGGCATCATCAAAACATTTGCCTTTGACATAAATGCCCTTTTCGTAATCAAAAAGATCATCATAATTCATGGAAATACTAATAACTGCGAGATTTTCATTAAAATCGCTTATGGTTTTATCATAATCCGGAATATGTTCGTTAGCATCTCCTATAAAATATGTATTGCATTTATCATCACTATATGAACCATCTTTATACTTTAATTTTGCTCTTATTACCGTACACTTATCAACATCCTCATCAGTTGGAATGGTGATTTTACTTTCAAGATCAAATCCATTTCTTTCACTATTAATCTTATTAAAATTAGCAGATATTAATAACGGATCCACTGCGGAAACCACATTTTTATCCCCATCCCTTTTTGTGACCTTTATTTCATCCTTGTATAAAATAGCACTATCAGAGGTCGCCGGATCAGAGCCATCAAGAGTATAGTATATTTCTCCCTCTTCTTCAGTTGTAATGGCAACAGATATGTCTTCATCATATATTCCACCATCCATGGAATACATAATTGTTTTTTTCTCTTTAACCTGAGCCTCTTTTTTGCTACAACCTGCCAAAGCCAGCATGCCTGTAATCACCAAAAGTCCCAATACTTTTTTTCTCATATAGTTTATTTCCTTTTCTTTTATTCTTTTCTTTACTGTTTTATTGTTACCAAATCATTTTCACTATTATCAGTTAAACTAAATGAATATTCCGTCAGATAATTGATTCCATCTTCCATTTCCTCATATTTAACCTTAAGGCAGTCACCAACACTAATTTTAATAAGACTTTCATTATCAGCAAAATTCTGCTTATATACACTGCCATCTTCGTCCTTAATATATACAAATGTATTACCTTCAGAAATAATATAATTAATATCAGCGACAGTTATTTCTTTTTCTTTTTCTTCTAATGAAACTTCAACACTTTCATCCTCTGCCAATGCCTTTTTATATGCAGTCATAACTCCAGTTTGAGTCGTACTTGTAACTACGATATTATACTGTTCCACATTAACCATGGCATACATTTTAACAAGGCCACCCTTGTCCTTTAATACCATGATATAGGTTGGAACGCCACCTACATTTATAAGACTTGGGAAGGAAGCTGCATATCCTTTTTCCTGAACTTCACCCTCTGCTGCAGCCATGGCAGAATACTCTTCTGCTCCCGATACCGTATAATATCTGCATTCCGAAGTTCTTTGATTCATCATGACAAATCCCACATTGGACTCATCTCCATTAACAGATGTCACACCTGTATATACCCATACATCATCTTCAATGGTTTTATAACCATAATCTGTTGTTGTCTGTACACAGCCACTCTGTCCAATAATACTGTTTATAAAGCCACCCTGATACATTCCATACCAGTTATACTTTTTATTAAGTATTTCACCATCATATACTCTGTCAACCCATTTAGGTATGCTGTCAACCTTTTTATAATCGCAGTCTCCGCTGATAGGATCACAAATAATAGCACCCACTACATCGTAACCACCAAACAATCCAATCTTTGCTGTTACAACCGGGCAAATATACCATGGATTTCCTTCATCATCAATTTCAAAATAATAATCATATATTATTTTTGTAGGATACTTAAACTGAATATGTCTCTTTAAATTATCATTAAAGAAAGCAGACTCATCATACTTCATGCCCTTTTCAAGTTTTACATAGGTTGATGTAAATTCAACAGGATCCACACTAATATATCCTGGAATTCCAGTATCCCTATTATTTAACCATTTGAAAAACGAAGCATAATCAAGACTAGATACCTTTTTAGGTGTATTTCCCACATTAATCTGAGTATACTTACTTGAAACCTCATACTGGCTTACTAATTCTGAAAGAGACCCAAGTTTTCTATTTCCAAGAATTCTTGCACTATCTGTATCCATAAGAGCTATATCCTTAATATCATCGGAAGGAAGAATATCTGTTTCAAATTCCTTAAACTCCGGAACCATAAGTTTTGAGTAACTCTTTGCCCTAATTATTGGAGATCCTATAATACCTCCAACAATGCAAATAAAAATGGATAATGTGGCAATAACTCCTACCATAATACAAATCTTATGACCTTTAATAAATGTTGAAATTAAAGATGTTTTTCTTCTTCTTTTTCTTTTACCAGAACTTACGATTTCTGGAATCTCTGTGGCAAATACATAGATATCCAAAAGTCCATATACAATAATAATAACAATCATCCAACTTACCAAAGCTGCCCAAAATGCCTTTGCATGAATGTTAATAGGTGGAAAGAAAATATAATACCACACAGCACACAAAATCATTAAAAAAATCGCTGTACATATGTATACAAAATTCTTTTTACTTTTACTCATAATCCCTCCAGTTTTTCCTACTATTTTTTTATTAATCACACTTGAAAAAATTATAATCTTTTAAATGTTTAATGTCAACAATTGTGCTTTCACACAGCATTTGCCCATCCATTTTTATTCTTGACAATCATTCTTACATGAGAGTATAATGTTTTTTTATAATTATAGATGGGAGGGATTAAAATGAGCGAATACGCAATAACCATGAAAAATGTAACTAAAGAATTCAAGGTATTAAATCGCCGTGAAGGATTAAAGGGCAGTTTCCTTGATCTCTTTTCAAGAGACTACAAAGTCATTCGCGCTGTAGATAATGTAAGCATCAATATTGAACAAGGTGACATTGTAGGTTATTTAGGTCCAAATGGTGCTGGTAAATCCACAACCATTAAGATGATGACCGGAGTATTAGAACCCTCATCAGGAGAGATTCTTGTTAGTGGAAATGAACCTTATAAGAACCGTACTAAGAATGCTCAAAGAATAGGTGTTGTTTTCGGTCAGAGAACTCAGCTTTGGTGGGCTCTTCCATTAATTGAATCCTTTAAAATATTAAAGGATATCTATCAGATTTCCGATAAGGATTATGAAGATATGCTTAAATTATACAAATCCTTAGTTGATATTGAAGACTTACTTCATAAGCCTGTGCGCCAGATGTCTTTAGGTCAGCGAACCCTTAGTGATATTCTGGCTGCATTTTTACATAATCCTAAAATTGTATTTTTGGATGAACCAACCATCGGGCTTGATGTATCAATGAAGGCAAAAATAAGAACTCTAATCAAAGCGTTAAACAAGGAAAAAAATACAACTGTTATTCTTACAACTCATGACATGGGTGATGTAGATGCTCTTTGCAGACGTATAGTAATTATCGATAAAGGTAAAATGCTCTACGACAATGACATTGAACACTTAAAAGGTTTCTTCGGTTCCTACAGAACCTTAAAAGTCAGAGGTGAAGATGTCATAAAATCTCAGGAAGAATTATTAAAAAACATTTTACCAGGATTTTCTATTTCATCCGATGATGAATGGATTTCCATTCTTGTTGATGAAGAAAAAACAGCTGTTGTGGATGTTCTTAATACCATCCAGAAAAACCTTAAACTTAAGGACATGCAGCTTGAAGAGATATCAACCGAGGAGGTTATCAAAAAGATTTACGAGGAGGGAGTATAATGGCATTAAAAAAATATATTACCCTTACTAAAGCTGGCATAATTGAAAGTCTTCAGTTCAGACTTTCCGCTTTTATTCTATTTGTCGGCAATCTCCTATACTTAATAATTATATATTTCCTTTGGAAGGCAATTTATGCATCTGCTGGAACGGACATAGTAAACGGTATGACTTTTAGCGATACCCTCATTTATCTGGTTTTGGCAACTGCTCTATTTAACTTTATGGAAATGTATACCGTTTGGGAAATAGGACGAAATATACAATCTGGTAAGATTGTATTGGATTTATTAAAACCTATTGGATACAGAAAGTATTTATTCTGGAGTTGTTCAGGATCTTTAGTAACTCAATTTATCTTAACCTTTTTACCAACATTTGCAATTGTATCCGTAGTAACAAAAGGACGAATACTTTTTGGGCTTAACCTTTTATACTTTTTGGTATCTGTATTTCTTGCAGTTTCCATTAATAACAGCATAGACTACTTCGTTGGTGGCATTTGCCTTTATACAGAATCAATTTGGGGCATAAACATAATGAAACAGGTTATTGTACTGCTTCTGTCAGGTGCAACAATTCCTATTGCATTTTTCCCAAATGCTTTAAAAACTGTTGTATACTACCTGCCATTCCAGTCAATTTACAATGCACCACTTTCAATTATGTTAAGCCGAAATCCAAATTCAACGACTACAGCAAATACACTTTTGCTTCAGCTTTTCTGGTGTGTTTTATTATACTTAATTAGTGCGCTTTTCTGGAAGATTTCCATAAAGCAGATTACAGTGAATGGAGGTTGATATTATGCAAAAAAGAAATCTCTTATTCTACTTAAGAATATATTTAAAAATACTTTCCCAGGATTTAAAAAGCAAGATGAGCTACAGATCTGACTTTATAATTTCAACCGTTGGTATGATTGCTACAAACATATCCGGTTTTGTCAGTTTCTGGATTCTCTTTAGAAACTTTCCATCCATAAATGGTTGGACTTACTATGAGATGCTTTTCCTTTATGGGTTCTCATTGGTTTCATTAACACCTGTTCAGTGCTTCTTCGATAATAACTGGAGTTTAAGAGGTGCCGTATATTCCGGCGACTTTATAAAATACTGTTTTAGACCAATCAACCTTTTCTTCTACTATCAGTCAGAAGTATTTGATATTAAAGGATTAGGCCAGTTAGCCTTTGGTGTTTGTACCATTTGCTACTCCTGGAGTAAAATCGGAATTCCTGTAACTCCACTTGCAATTATTAAGTTAATTGTATTCTTGCTTACTGCTTCACTTATTATGATAGCCCTGCAAAATGCTGCAGCATCTGCATGCTTCTGGATACAGAATTCATTTTATGTGCTAGACTTGGCATTTAAATTAAAGGATTATGCAAAGTACCCAATTACAATCTTTAGCCCAGTGTTCAGATTTATATTTACATTTATTTTACCTATTGCATTTATTGCCTACTACCCAAGTATGGTAATACTTAGACCGGACAACACTCCAATACTTACATATTTATCACCGGTAATAGGTATAATCTTCTTCTTTATCAGTTATAAAATATGGATGTTTGGCGCTAAAAAATACAGTGGAACAGGTTCGTGATTAACTAAAAGAACTTAAAATAAACCTCTAATTTTACGACTTTTAATAGTCTAAAATTTAGGGGTTTATTTTTTTTATTATTATAAGTATAATAATATTTGTTATTATATTTGTAATAATTATAATAATTTTTTAACACAATTGTAAATTTAGCGAAACACATTTGCCAATATTAAAGAAAGGTAAGCAAATAAATGTTTCAAAACAAGAAGGGGTATGTGGGTGGATTAACCGTTTTACTTGTAACGGCTTTTACCATAACTGCCTTTAAATCAGTAAATAAATTTAATAAGGAAAGCCTAAAAAATAATAACGTTGTTATCATAGATGAAGAAGCATTTCTTAGGGACTATACATCTAAAGAAAAGGATACTGCCATTTCTTATGATAATATGCTTTCAACTAGTTTGTCACTAGCAGAAACCATTTCAAAGACTGAAGAAGATGTTAAGGAAGATGTTAAGGACACTCCGGATAAAAAGCTTACAAAACTTGAGAAATACCGTGCTTCTCTTGAAAACATGGGCATGGTTGATTTGTCAGACTATGATGATGATTCAATAACCATTTATAAGAAACCTTCAAAAAAATCAAAGGAAAAAGGATACCTTGCAGATGGTGGTATCATGACCATAGTTGAAGAATCGGGAAAATGGTACAAAATCAAATCCGGTCACATTAAGGGATATGTCCGTAAGAAATATGTTCTTACCGGAGATGATGTAGAAGAAACTCTCCTTTACGATAGTGATGTTACAGCTCTTATGAAAAAGGACAATATATATGTTACCGGAAAACCTAAAAAGGACAGTACTTCCGTTGGCATTGCATATATTGATAACGAGTATCCAATTGTTGCTTTTAGCGAAAATGAAAAATATGCAATGATTGAGAGAACTGAAACCATTACAGGATGGGTTCCTATATCTGCCATTAAGATAAATATTGACGCTCCTTATGCAATGACAGAGGATGAACTTGAAGATTATCTTATTGAAATGGATTTTGAAGAACAAGAAGCCCTTAACGATTATTTAAATCTTGTAATTGATTCAACCGGTGATGGTCTGACTGACTCAATTATTACCCTAATTTCCAACAATGAATCCGGTGATTACAAGGCAGCCAGAAATCCAAAAACTTCCGGTGAAAAAACCATTACCGTAGGTGCGTGGCAATGGTACGGTGAAAATGCTCACGGAATTCTTAAACAGATTTGTAATGCCGATAGTGATAAAGCCTTAAAACTAATAGAAAGTGCATATAGCGGAAGAAAAGCTCATAAAAAAGCCAAAGAGTTATATAAAGAGATTACAGGTGGCGACAATTGGGAAAGTGACAGAAGAATTTTTACCAATACTGAACTAATTGCCATAAAAAATCTCCTAGGCTCTGATCAGGGTGTTAATTTACAAAACAGCAGAATCCAATCGGACATTCAGGCTAAAATTAAAGTTGCCGTTAGTTCTTATAGCCTTTCAAACGATGCTTTGGTAGCATACTTCTGTGATATGTTCTGGCAGAATCCAAAAAAGGCACGTGCAGTTATGGATGAATGCATAGACCACTTTGGAAGTGCAAGAAAGTTCTGTAAGGCTGATAATGCACTTAAATACTTACATAAGCAGGCACTTGAAAACTCAACATTTGGCAAGTATGGCAAACGCAGAAAATACACCTATGCTTTCTGTAAGGGTATGTTAAATAAATAGAATTTCATATATAAAAAATAAGGGGCTTTTAAGCCCCTTATTTAATGCTAAATCAATACCTTTTATTACTTTACTTTTCAACTTTTTTGGCTATTTCATCCCTTGCCATCTTTGCTACAAGTTTCTTTTCTTCCTTGTCTAACTTATCCATGTATATTGGTTCACAAAACTCAAATGTAACCCTTGTAGGTTTCAAACTTGGTTTGTGATTTTCAAAAATTTTTTCAGTATCAGTTATGGCAATTGGAACAATAGGAACCTTTGCTTTTTCTGCAATTTTAAAGCTTCCTCCCTTAAACTCAGCCACACTACCATCCTTACTTCTTGTTCCTTCAGGGAAGATAAATATTGAAATACCGGATTTTTCCATTTCAATAGCCTTTAGAATTGTCTTAAGACCTTCTCTAACATTACTTCTGTCAAGAAAAAGACAGTTCATAAAATACATCCACCAACTAAGGAAAGGATATTTCTTAACTTCCTGTTTTGAAATAAATCCTGTAATTCTATCAACAATTGTGTATCCAATAATAATGTCAAAGACACTTCTGTGATTGGCCACATATAATACCGGGCCCTCTGGGACTTTTTCCCTTCCCTTAACATCAACTTTTGCACCGGCTATAAATGATATAACTCTAAAAACCCACTGTATTGTGACAAGACTTATTCTATGTCTTAGATTAATATTAAACTTACCTATGATAAAATAAATAGGATAAAGAATAATACTAAATATAAAGAATACAGTTATAAATAATACCGCAATTATAAATCTAATCATTAGTTTTTCTTACGTCCTAAGAACCCTTTCTTTTTCTTATCTTCCTTTACATAAACAGGACCCTTAAGTCTTCTGGCTTTTGAAATATAAATACCGCTTACTGTTGCCATAACTTCCTGTTTTGGAAGTAGTGTCTCATAAACTTTAGCATCACAAATAAAAGTAATAATCTTTGGTCCAACCTTAGCCTTTACCATTGGCATCTTTGATCTTCTTGCAAGTTTTGGAACCTGAGCCATAATAGCCTTTGGTAACTGTGCATCCTTCATGGCTTGCTTCTTTTTATCAATAATAAAAAGTTTCATCTCCTGTGCAGCCTCTGCCATGGCCTTTTCATTTTCCGCCTGCTGCTTCTGTGCTTTCTTTCCAACAAAATAAAGGACTATTGCAAGAACTGCCAAAACCACAAGTACTACAATTAACGCAATTAATCCCGCAGATATTTTACCAAGTAACATTTCTTCCTCCTAAAATCAATTTCTTTTATCTATTTGTCTTTATCTTTCTGTATACTCTGTTTTTATAATCATTTCACAGGAAGTCATTAATTCTTTTCCCCTAAACAATTCATAATCAATAAATAAAATTATGCCATCATTTGTTTCTTCTAAGGAAACCTTTTTTGTAACCTGCTTAATGCTTGTTTGAAGCTGGCCTATGTCCGCCCTTGAGATATGCTCCTCATTTTTATCAAATACCATATGGTATTTACTATCCCCACTTGTATTAACTTCCACTCTTGTTTTTGTGGCTTTAATAAGAGTTTTTATCCTTGAATCACTTTCCTCATCCACATATTCATAATCAACATAATGATAATCATTTATCTTCTTATAAATACCAGATGTTTTAATCTCTATAGGGAAATGGCCATCTTCCGTTTTATGTATTGTTGTTATGTAAACTAATGCATTGCTTTTCATTAGTATTCCTCAATATTAATCTGATTAATTGATTCAATTTCAAAAGGTAATATTGAATTGGCAAATGTTCTGAATTTCCCAGCAGCATCACTTACATAGAATTCATATTTGCCGTTATAATCACCGTCATCAGAATCATTCTCAGGAAGAATAACTTCACTCTTCTTAACATAGAGTTTAACGTCATTTTCTTCTTTATCATCATTTAAAAGATTATTCTCTATCAGCAACTGCTTAAGACTCATGGCGGTTTCATAGGCAGGATTAATAAGATTTACCTTTTCACCCATAATACGGGAAACAGTACTTCTAAGCAATGGATAATGTGTACATCCAAGTATTAATGTATCAATATTCTCCGTCTGAAGTCCTGATAAATATCGTCTTGCAATTTCATCAGTAACCTCATCGTGAAGCATCCCCTCTTCAACAAGTGGACAAAACAGAGGACAAGCCTTTCCTATTACTGTAATATCCATATCAAGCTCATGTATGTATTCGGTATAAAGCTCACTTTTTATTGTGGCATCCGTACCAATTACACCCACTCGCTTATTTCTTGTGGATTTTACAGCAGTTACAGCTCCAGGTCTTACCACACCAATAATAGGAATGTCAATTTCATCCTTTATCTCATCAAGGGCCAGGGCAGATGCTGTATTACAAGCAACAACTATGGCCTTAACATCCCTGCTAAGCAAGAATCTTACTATCTGTCTTGAATATTTAATTATGTTATTCTTTGACTTACTACCATATGGAACCCTTGCAGTATCACCAAAATAAACTATCTGTTCATTAGGAAGCTGCCTCATTATTTCTCTGGCAACAGTAAGTCCACCCACACCGGAATCAAAAATTCCTATTGGGGCGTTTTTTTTAATATCCATTATTCAAATCCTTTTTTCTTTAACTACACAAACGTGCATTACATCCATTACCTATGCGAATTTCGTAACATAAATCTGCGCATCAGGATATTTTATGTTTAATACCTTGTATGCATTTGCTATTTCTTCTTCGTCGGAGAAAAGGCCAAATACAGTAGGGCCACTGCCACTCATAAGAGCATTATCAGCTCCAAGTTTTTTCATGTCTTCTTTAATCTCTTCAATAATTGGAAAAGCAGGAATTGTAACACTTTCAAGAACATTTCCTAATCTACTGCAAACACCTTCGTAATCCTCTTCCTCAACAGCCTTAACCATGCCTTTAATATCCGGATGATTAATACTATCATCAAGTTTCAGATTTCCATATACAAATCCTGTAGACACATCAATCGGTGGCTTTAAAAGCAAAACCTTATATCCCGGCAAATGCTTCAGGGGAGTAAGTTTTTCTCCAATACCCTCTGCAAGATAAGTTCCACCCATAATGCAATAAGGCACATCTGCCCCAAGTCTTTTACCACGCTCACGAAGCTGCGCATCACTAAGACCTATATTAAACATTTTATTAATACCTTTAAGAGTTGCAGCACAATCACTGCTTCCACCAGCCATTCCGGCAGCAACAGGTATCACTTTTTCAATATTAATGCTAAGGCCATCTATAATGTTAAACTCATCCTTAAGAAGTTTTGCTGCCTTATATACAAGATTACTTTCATCTGTGGGAATGGTTTTAACATTACATTTTATGGTAATCCCACTTCCCTTTGTACGCTTAATCTCTATACCGTCATATATTTCAACGGTTTGCATTATCATGGAAAGATCATGATAACCATCTTCTCTTTTTCTTAAGACATCAAGTCCTAAATTAATCTTTCCATATGCCTTTACAAAGATTTTATGCATTATTTAAGCATCTCCTGAATCATTTCATCAACTGCCTTACTAAACTCATCTGAAAGTTTATCAGCATCTTCTAAACTTGTACCTTTAATTCCAAAGTAGAACTTAATCTTTGGTTCAGTACCTGATGGTCTTACACAAAGCCAAGCACCATCCGTTAAATCATAATAAAGAACATTTGACTCAGGAAGTCCGGTTTCTGTAACTTCTCCTGTTTCCATATTCTTAATAGTATTTAACTTATAGTCTCTTGCAGAAATCACCTTATAACCAGCAACCTCTGTAGGTGTATTGTTTCTAAGTCCTTCAAGTATCTGTGAAATCTTTTCAAGACCCTCAATACCTGCAAGAGTAATGGCAAATACTCCATCCTTTATGTAGCCATATTTGTCATACATGTCAAGCATTACATCCCAAAGGGTTTTACCCTGCTTCTTATAAAAAGCAGCCGCCTCACAAAGAGCCATTGTTGCCACAATTGCATCCTTATCTCTTGCATGTGTACCGATAAGGCAACCATAGCTTTCTTCAAATCCAAAAAGATATGTACCCTTGCCCGACTGTTCAAACCCTAAGATTTTCTGACCAATATATTTAAATCCTGTAAGAACTTCTATTAATTCGATATTATAGTATTTTGCAATTTCATCTGCCAGATTTGTGGATACAATGGTTTTAATTAAAGCACCATCAGAAGGAATACCACTCTTTTCCTTAATCTGGCTTATTTCATACTCTGCAAGAAGGCTACCAGACATATTACCAGTAAGAACCATATATTCACCTTTGGCATCTTTAACATATACACCAAGTCTGTCGGCATCTGGATCAGTAGCAAGAATAAGGTCAGCATCCTTCTCTTTAGCAAGTTTAAGAGCAAGTTCAAAGGCTTCTGCTGCCTCAGGATTTGGATAACTTACTGTTGGGAAATCTCCATCAGGAAGTTCCTGCTCAGGAACCACATATACATGTGTAAATCCGATTTCTTCTAACACTCTTCTTGCAGGAATATTACCTGTACCATGAAGTGGTGTATAAACAATCTTTATATCATCCTGCATTTCCTTAATAACATCAGGATTCTTAACCTGTTCCTTAAGTCTTGCAATATATTTATCATCAATATCCTTACCTATAACATTATAAAGACCTTTAGCACTAGCCTCTGCCTTATCCATGGTAAGAACTGTACTAAAATCACTAATAGCTTTTACGCAGTCCATAATACCGACATCATGAGGTGGTGTAATCTGAGCGCCATCTTCCCAATATACCTTATAACCATTATACTCAGGTGGATTATGGCTTGCAGTAATGTTAATACCTGCAATACATGAAAGTTCTCTTACGGCAAATGATAACTCAGGTGTTGGACGAAGTGATTCAAATACATATGCCTTAATTCCATTGGCATTTAAGCAAAGTGCAGCTTCATCCGCAAATTCTGGTGAAAAATGCCTACTATCATATGCAATGGCTACCCCTTTACTCTGTCCATTCTGTGAAATAATATAGTTTGCAAGACCCTGAGTAGCACGTCTAACCATGTATTTGTTCATTCTGTTAGTACCTGCTGCAATAATCCCACGAAGACCTGCAGTACCAAATTCAAGTTCCTTATAGAATCTTTCCTTTATCTCCTTATCATCATTTTCAATACTCCTAAGTTCTGCCTTTGTTTCCTCGTCAAAATAAGGATTTGTTAACCATTCCTTATACACATCCATGTAACTCATGTTTTTCCTCCATTTCGCTAACCATTAGCATTTCTCTTTTTCTCTTTTCTCTGTAATAATGCATACCTTTTTCAATTTTTTGCCATTACCACAGCATATAATTATATACTACATCAATTTAAATTTCAAGAGACAAGTTCTTCCTTTTCTTTTGCTTTTCTTTTCTTCTTTTTCTTTGCTTTCCCTTGTTGCTCTTCTTTGTTGCTTTACACCCATTTCCCTGATTTTTACAATCTGAGTGCAACCCAACTTCTTTCTTTTTAAAAGTCATTACACCCAACTTCCTATCTTTTACAATCTGAGTACAACCCAACTTCTAAAAGCAAGCTGTGGTCCGGAAATGAAGTAATTGGAAAAACGGACCACAGGGAAAAAGCAAGTTGTGGTCTGGAAATGAAGGAATGGAAAAAGCAGACCACAGGTTTTGATTCAAGAGTGGTCCGGAGATGAAGGATTGAGAAAACCGGACCACGATAGAAAAGCAAGTTGTGGTCTGGAATAAAGGAATCTTTCAAATCGGACCACAGTAGAAAAGCAAGTTGTGGTCTGAAATAAAGGAATCTTAAAAAGCAGACCACGGTAGAAAAGCAAGTTGTGGTCTGAAATTTAGGAATCTTAAAAAGCAGACCACAGTAGAAAAGCAAGTCGTGGTCTGGAATTTAGGAATTTGAAAAAACAGACCATTGAGAGAAAGCAAGTTGCGCAAAAAAGTTTTTACACCCATTTTCAAAAATAACAGCTTTGGATATATTATACTTAAAAAAAGGAATTTTTAATTAAAACTAAACTATACTTATCCTCAATCACCAAAACTGCTACGCTTGTTTCGGGATTGTATCACGGTCGTCAAATGCTAGCAAGCAAGCTTACAGCATTTTCCTCGTCGTTTAGATAAAAAATGCACCCACAACCTCTTAAAAGGTCACCTGGGTGCATATAATCTTACATTCTTTTTACTTCTTCTTCAAAGTAACAACCACAAGTTCAGGCCTATTGTTAATTCTTACTGGAATTAAAGAGTTCCCAAGTCCCCTACTTACAACCATATGTGTATCTCCTTCTGAATACACACCCGCATCATATTTTGGGAAGAGCCCCTGACCTGGTGCTACCAGTCCTCCTACAAATGGAACCCTAAACTGCCCACCATGTGCATGACCTGTTAATACAACATTAATACCATTTTTTACATATGATTTAAATGCCTCAGGCCTGTGGGATAGGGCTATTGTATATGAATTATCAATTTCATCATCAACATTATCTAAAAAATATTTATAATCGGAATCAATAACATCATCACATGTATAAACCTCAAGTATATCGCCTCTTATAGTTGGATCCTCAAATCCTATAAGTTTTATCTTATCATCACCTAAACAAATCTCTCTCACATCATTATCTAAAAAAAACACATCTGACTTTTTCATAACCTCCTTAAAAGAATCAAAATTACTTTTTAAAAGATATGATTCATGATTACCTGTAGTATAATAGCATGGTGCTATTTCCGACAATTCTTTAAATAAAGTCTCGATATTATCAAAATTACCTGTATCTCCATCAACTATGTCTCCAGTTAATGCTATCATATCAGGCTTAGCCTTCTTGATTTTTTTATAAGTGTCTTATTATCCTTACCAAACAATGCGTTATGTAAATCAGATATTTGAACAATTGTATACCCATCAAAAGAATCTGGAAGATTTTCATCAGTTATTGTATACTTCGATGTTTTTATAGTCACATTACTCCATACCAGCCAAGTAACACAGAATATTACAAGCGCGATTACAATTCTTTTTTTATTTTTCATATAAGCCTTCATAGTAATCCTCAAATTTCTTATTTTTTCCCATTATCTTTTCAATACAGACAAGCAATTCACCACACTCTTCTTTTGTTTTTCCTCTATAATAAACTCTACCTTTTCCTTATCAGCTTCGCTTAATTTATTTAACTTCGTTAATTCACTAATAGTTTCTTTAAATTCTAAAGTTTTTTTATCCATAGCTTCACTATCTTCTCCAACCTATTTTTCTCTTACAATCTCCTTAAGTCTTTCTATCTCATTAATTTCAGGATTATCGATTACTATCTCTAACAGATACTTCAAAGTCTCTCCGATTTCCCTTCCCGGTTTCATACCCATATCAATTAAATCATTTCCGGTAATCTTTAAATCCTTAATTTCAAGGGGCACATTTTTTTCAAGCAATTCCTGATACTTAAGAGAAATATATAGCAGAAGCTTTAAACTATCTTCTTTACCAAAGTCACTTTTCCCTTTAATGTCCGCTTCATATAATTCGAGAAAATAAGGAAATATCTCTTTTCCAATTCTACTTGCAAGTTTTCTCACATTCTTATCATCACACTCAAATCCACTATTTAAATCATCATGGCATTTAATTGTTTTTGTAACTATCTCTATTGTCTTATTATCAGCTTTTAAACCACGTAGAATCTTACGAGCCTCATCACTGCCAACATAAGCATGCTTTTTAAAATGATCCCTTCCATTTTCATCCGTTGTTTTACACATAGGTTTTGCCACATCATGAAGTAGCGCTATCCATCTTAAGTAATGATCATCTCTTATATTTTTAACAACTTCAATGGTGTGCATGCCCACACTGTATTTATGATATGGCGTATTCTGCTTAGTTTCCATCATTTTATCAAACCAAGGCATAACAACCTTTGATACACCTGTATCATACAGGATTTTTATTTTTTCAGGATGAGGACTCATCAAAAGTTTATCTATCTCGCCGTAAATTCTCTCCTTACTAATATTAACAAGATTAGTTGAAATATCACCCATTGCCTTAAGAGTGTCATCATCAATTTCAAATCCAAGTCTTCCGGCAAATCTTACTGCTCTAAGTATTCTAAGAGCATCTTCAGAAAACCTTTCGCTGGCCACTCCCACACATCTGATTATACCTCTTTCAAGATCATGAACTCCGCCAAATTCATCCACTATTCCAACGCTCGGATTATATGCCATGGCATTAATTGTAAAATCTCTTCTCCTTAAATCTTCCTTCAAATCAGAAGTAAATTCTACATTATCTGGGTGTCTTCCATCACTATAAGTACCATCTATTCTATAAGTTGTAACCTCATAACTTTCTCCAGATTTTCTTACTGTAACCGTACCATGCTTAAGCCCTGTGTCTATGGTATTCCTAAAGATTTTCTTTACTTCCATAGGTTTTGCAGATGTAGTAATATCCCAATCTTTTGGAGTACATCCAAGAATGGCATCTCTTACACAGCCACCTACAGCAAAGGCCTCATATCCATTTTTTTCCAATCTATCAATTATCCACAATACATCATCAGGTATAATCTTTTCTATTAACTTTTCTGCATCTTTTATTACTAAAGTCATATTGTCTCCTAAAACTGATAACATCACACATCTTACATATTAAATATTTTTCAATAATAACTATTCTAACGAAAACAAATAAATAGGTCAAGAATAATGCACCAAAGCACACAAAAAGGGCAATTCATAACGAACCACCCTTTTATATGATTAAAACTAACTTTATTTTTTCTTTAAAGTAACTACTACAAGTTCCGGTCTGTTATTGATTCTAACTGGAATCAAAGAGTTGCCAAGCCCCCTGCTTACAACCATATGTGTATTTCCTTCAGAATACACACCTGCATCATATTTTGGAAAGAATCCTTGTCCTGGTGCAACAAGTCCACCTACAAATGGTAATCTAAACTGTCCGCCATGAGCATGTCCTGTAAAAACAAGATTAATATTATTTTTTACATAAGATTTAAATGCTTCTGGTCTGTGAGATAAAGCTATTGTATAATAATCTTCTAATTCTTTTTTACTTTCACCTGATATTTGATCATAATAAAAATCATATACATCGTCACAAGGAAAAACTTCTAAAATATCTGGATCAAACCCTGGATCCTTATATCCTAAAACAAATAGTTTTTCTTCATTTTTTTCTAAATAACACATCTCATTAAATAATACTTTAACTTGTGTATCATCCATTACTTTTATGACATCATCATATTTATCATTATCTAAATATGCTTCATGATTTCCAGTCACATAATAACATGGAGCTATTTCAACTAACTTCTTAAAAAAGGATTCTAAATTATCAAGATTACCTGTATCTCCATCAACAATATCACCTGTTAAAACAATCATATCAGGATCTTGTTTTTTCACTTTTTTTACAAGTGTATTATTGTCCTTGCCAAACAATGCATTATGCAAATCAGATATCTGAACTATTCTATATCCATCAAAAGAATCCGGGAGATTCTCATCAGCAATTGTATACTTCGTTGTCTTTATAGTTATATTACTCCATACTAGCCATGCTATTATAACAACAAAAGCAATTAGGAATACTCTCTTTTTATTTTTCATATAAGCCACCCTTTGTTGTTTTCACATACATTATCATTATAACAACAATGAAAATGCATTTTATAAAACTAGTATTCCTCATTATATTCCTCTTCTGCTTCTTTTAATTCCTTTAGTTCTATTTTACTATCAATTTCTTTATTTACTTCTTCACAAATATATAAATACTCTTCTTCAGTTATCTTTCCATCATTATAATCATTAATAGCCGAAACCAACTTGTTATTTAATTCCACATATATATTATCATCCTCTAATTCTTTATTAATAGTTTCTTTTGGAAACAATTCCTCACTTGTAGAAATCTTATTCTTTTGGCCATATGTAGATAAACATGTCAACCCTATTAATAGCAAACTTACCATCAATATAATTATTGGAACTCTCTTTTTCATTGCTTTTATCTCCAATTATAAATATTCCGTTCGAAATTATATCATTCCCGCTTTATAATGTCAATTAATAATGTACTTCCTGCAATTTGCAAAATGTTATAAACGATAAATAGGGGATATTCCATATTTTTGGAATCATCCCCTATTTGAATTCTTTATTTAATATATTTTTCCTTTGCTTCCTGCCACAAATCTTTGTAGTACTTATCTAATACACTTTGACTCATAATACTATTGCCATCTTCGTCTTTCTCTTTATATCTTCCATCGTCATCTAGAGAAATAGTACCATAATTTACACCTAATGCAACATAATAATCCACTCCATCATAACTTGAACTAACTAAAAATAACAGGTATTCACATCCAGGTTTTAACATACTATAACCTGCTATATGCATTTCTTCATTGTTATCTTTATCAAACACTTCATTTTCTAAGAGAGTTATTACATCCCCATCATTAATTTTCCCGTTATTCTTATATATTTCTTCGACCTCAACTTTTGAATATGTTGAAGTAATTGTAGGAATATTATTTACTTTCTTTATATATGGTTCTGCTTCATCTAATCTTCTGACTTTAACTATTATTTCTGATTCACCTTCCATTTCTTCTACAGAAGTATAACATGGAGTCTTTGCTTCTACATTTACATGATTTACTTTTTCTTTTTTATCTGTTCCATTACTTGAACAAGATACCAAAAAAACAATAGTTATGCATATAATTAAATAAGCAATTATTTTTTTCACATCCATCCCTCCTTAGTAATATTAAAAATGTATGCCATCTTTATCATCAACTAATGGATATGCTTTATTATTAATACTCCTAATATGCCTTACCCCAGTAAACCATCTTATTAGCAGGACTACCGCAACATACACAAGTATCTGCTATCTGCTTCTGTTCAAAAGGCATACAACGACTTGTAGCAGTAGTTTCTTCTTTAATCTTGTTTTCACATTCCTCACTGCCACACCACATAGCCTTTACAAATCCAGGCTTATTAGCAATTGTATCCTTAAACTCATCCCATGTGCTTACCTCATAAGTATGGGCATCTCTATGATTTCTAGCTGCTTCAAGCATATCTTTTTGAATAGTATCAAGTAATGCTGAAACCTCATCCTTGATATTATCAAGAGAAACTGTCACCTTTTCTCCTGTATCTCTTCTAACTAAAATTGCTTGATTATTTTCAATATCTCTAGGTCCAATTTCAATTCGAACTGGAATACCTCTCATCTCACATTCAGCAAATTTAAATCCTGGAGACTTATCAGAATCATCCACCTTAACTCTAAAGTCAGATAATACTTCCTTAATTTCAGCCGCCTTTTCAAGCACACCTTCCTTCTTCTGCATAATTGGAACTATACATACCTGTGTAGGAGCAATTCTTGGTGGAAGCTTAAGTCCATTATCATCACCATGAACCATAATTACAGCACCTATAAGTCTTGTTGTAACACCCCATGATGTCTGATGAACATATTTTAATTTATTATCCTTATCAGTAAACTGAACTCCAAAAGCCTTTGCAAATCCATCACCAAAGTTATGACTTGTACCTGACTGAAGAGCCTTTCCATCATGCATAAGAGCTTCAATTGTATAAGTTCTTACAGCACCGGCGAATTTTTCCTTATCTGTTTTCTGTCCTTTTACAACTGGAATCGCAAGAACGTCCTCACAAAATGATGCATATACATTAAGCATCTGTACTGTACGTTCTTCTGCTTCCTCTGCTGTAGCATGTGCTGTATGACCTTCCTGCCATAAAAATTCTCTTGAACGAAGGAATGGTCTGGTTTCCTTTTCCCATCTTACTACAGAACACCACTGATTATATACCTTTGGAAGGTCCCTATATGATTCAATATCCTTCTGATAAAAATCACAGAATAAAGTTTCTGAAGTAGGTCTTACACATAATCTTTCCTGTAACTGATTAAGACCACCATGAGTAACCCAAGCAACTTCTGGTGCAAATCCCTCAACGTGATCCTTTTCCTTCTGTAACAATCCTTCAGGAATCATCAATGGGAGGTATACATTTTCAACACCTGTCTCTTTAAATTTTGCATCAAGCTGTTTCTGAATAAGCTCCCATATAGCGTATCCTGCGGGCTTTAATACCATAAAACCCTTAACGGATGTATATCCGGTAAGATCTGCTTTTACTACAACATCTGTGTACCACTGTGCAAAATCTTCCTGCATGGAAGTTATTTCTTTTACCTGTTTCTTGTCTGCCATTTTTGATTCCTCCTGGCTTCTAATTATTCTTTTCGCATTCACATGCGTTGCTATAAACTCTTTTTTCAGAATTTACTCATATAGTATATCACACTTTCTTGTTTTTTAAAGTACGATATTATCTTATTTATTGTCTTTTTATTATTATATGTTATAATAATATAGCTTCAAACGGTGCGTGGCTCAGTTTGGTAGAGCGCTGCGTTCGGGACGCAGAGGTCGCAAGTTCGAATCCTGTCGCACCGACTGCAAATAGGGATACCGCGAAGCGGAGGGACCCTGTTTGCTTGGTGCACGCCCAAGTGCGTAGCACTTTTTTTATGCGTGCACCTCCCGTTAGTACAATGGGCCATCAACCCCAGTAGGGATACCGCGAAGCGGAGGGACCCTTAATCAAATAATTCCATATCTGGAAATTTATCTTTAACTTTTTCATCTATTTCTTTCAATACTTCCTCAATTTCAGGTGTAATATCATTATATGTACCATGTCCACCATCATCCATGTATAAATATTCATCCTTATTCGGCATCACTATAACCTCCTTATCTCATATAATCTATTGTTAATATTTAGTTTTTCTAATCTTCCTGTGGCAATTGTTCTGGCATTCTCCTCACCAAATCTATCTTTAAGTTCATCATAGTACATCATATAAATCTCTGTAACTTCAGGAACCGCACTTAAAATTGCATATACATCACCATCATGGCAAAGTATTATAGATATTTTTATTTTATCACTTTCTGCATATGTAGCTAAATCTCTACCAGAAGGTGGTCTATTATAAGAATGATTATGAAGTACTATTATCATATCATTTGACTTTTCTATAAGCCCATATTCCTTTTTATTAAAACTTGTGTGTTCAGGTTTACCTTTTCTATCTAAATTATCCACGATAAGATTACCAGTTCGTGCACTTATGGCAATCATTTTTTCAATATTAGTACCATCAACCTTTTCTAATAATCTTCCGCTTTCAACATATAACCTTTCATAAACCTTTTTACTTAATGGTAGTTTAGCAAATTTATCATGATATGCCTTAGAATTAATATAATTTCTTTCCACACTAAAACCACTTTTTATTTCCTTTTTTGAAATCAGAGGTTGTTCCTGCTTAACAGCGTTATAACAGGCCATATCGTCAGCAACATAAAGAATGCTATCACTCTTAGTTATATCTTCAGTAATTCTATCAAAACTTTCTTTCAAATACTTTCGTCTCTCAAGCTGGCTTATGATTTTTTTTCTCTCTTCAATCTTAATATATTTACTTTTTGTTTTTCCATTCTCTGTCCATTGAAGATATGGCTGTTCCTTCCCTTTAATCTTTTTAAATACTAATGTACCTTTAGGAAGACTCTTCATCTCCTTAATAATTTCGAGAACATCCAAATAATCACCCCCATCCACATATGTTTAATCTCACATACAAATGTTACCACTCAGATAACCAATTGTCAAGGTTATCAAACGCTTGAGAATCTAGTTTATCAAATAATTAGAAATCTAATTTATCAAATAATTAGAAATCTAATTTAAACAATTATAATATATAAAAAATCCGAGCCGTTGTATCACATATCAACAACTCGGATTCTTATGTTTTACTGCTGTTCTGTTTTATATTTCCACTTATAATAATACTTCTTATCTGGATAAATCATATCCATATCTGTATCATATACCTTATCTAAAACTGCTCTTAGTGTATTAACACAGGATAATCCTTCAATATCAAGCCTTAAGCTTTCATCTCCAATATAAACTGCATTTAATACATTCTGCATCTTCTCAGTTTCTACCACTTCATCATAATCACTTTCCTTAATATCACTCATGGTAAAGTAACTGTATCTTGCCCCATGGTCTGATTGAAGTATGATTATACAGTTAGGGTCATGCTCAATTATGGAATCAATTATTTTATTAAACCGCTTATTAACATACTGTAACTGATCCGTATAAGCATTTTCCCTCTTCCAGTTATAAGGATGATCACCCGAAGTATCTTCACCATTTGCCCCAAAAACAAATGGTCTATGAGGACACATAATATAAGAAACTGTTAAAGTTGGTTTGCCATCAGTATAATCATAAACATGCTCTAACATATCAAACAACTCAAGAAGCTCGTTTCTATATCCGCTATAATCTGTTTTATTTTTTACCTTAATCTTGATAAGCTGATAAATGGCGCTTGTAGCACTATTTTCAAATAAATAATCATCTATGTCCTTGGCAGCAGCACGTAAATTCTTTTTATCAGTCTTAAAAATCTGATTTGTTCCTTTTTCATCCAGAAAGTTTTGATGATTAACAAGATTCACCTGATAACCCATACTTCTAAATAATCTGTAAACTACAGGATCTTTAAAATACTCATAGTTACCAGCCTGAAGGCTTCCTGGCTTTGCCACATACTCAAGATTTAATATATTTGGAAGTACATCCATGGTAAAAAGAGCTTCCTCATTATGTGTAGTATTTGAAACAGAAAAACCTTTTTCTTTAAGTCCCGAGAGAAAATCCTCATTTGAATAATCAAAATAGTACTCTAGATTCTCCTCACCACCATATTCATCCAACAAAAAGTAGTATACATTTCCATCAAACTTGTCAGTGCTTCCTTTGGCATCAAGTTCAACAGCATGAACTTCTTTCTGCATTTTTGCAAAATCAGGAATTGCCATAACCACGTTAAATACTATTAAGGCAACTGTAACTAGGCTTAATGTTTCTACAACTATGGTTTCTATATCTATCTTTTTAATCAAAAACATAATAAATGCCATAATTAGTAGAACTATTATAGTCATATGAAGATATTTAAACCCGTGAAACTGCTTATTTATCTGCTTAAACACAAGATTATAATTAGCAAATATAAATACAAATGCACTTCCAACAACAGCTGACTTATGATAATTCTTATAGAAAATCTGAACTATCAGAGAAAACAATATTCCTAATCCAGCAAATACAAACCACGGAAAAAGCATTTTATGAAAATGTGTTTCTAATACATTACTTAAATACATATACATACATGGATATAATGCCACAAGACATATTACTAAAATGCCCTTACCAACTTCAGCCAAGTCAATTTTTTTCTTTTCAATCAAACTCTTTATAAATTTCATGTGTTTTACTAAACCTTATCTGTTATTTGTGTTGTAAATTCTTAGTATTCTTTATAAATACTTTTTTAAGTCCTCTACTTTATCTGTCTTTTCCCATGGAAGAGAAATATCGCATCTTCCAAAGTGGCCATAGGCTGCAGTCTGTTTATAAATAGGTCTTCTAAGATCTAACATCTTTATAATACCGGCAGGTCTAAGATCAAAGTTTTCTCTTACTATTTCAACAAGTTTTTCATCTGTAACTTTTCCTGTACCAAATGTATCAACCATGATTGACGTAGGCTTTGCTACACCAATGGCATATGAAAGCTGAATCTCACACTTATCAGCAAGACCAGCTGCAACAATATTTTTAGCCACATATCTTGCTGCATATGCTGCAGAACGGTCTACCTTTGTTGGATCTTTTCCTGAAAAAGCACCGCCACCATGTCTTGCATATCCACCATATGTATCAACAATAATCTTTCTTCCAGTAAGTCCACTATCGCCATGTGGTCCACCAATAACGAACTTTCCAGTTGGATTAATGAATACTTTTGTAGCATCATCAATCATGCCATTAGGTATTACAGTATCAATAACATATTCTCTAATATCTTTATGAATCTGCTCCTGTGTCACATCTGGATCATGCTGTGTAGAAATAACTACTGCATCAATTCTTACTGGCTTACCATTTTCATCATATTCAACTGAAACCTGACTCTTTCCATCAGGTCTTAAATATGATAATGTACCATTCTTTCTTACTTCTGTAAGTTTTCTTGTAAGTTTATGAGCCATTGAAATAGGATAAGGCATCAACTCCTCTGTTTCATTAGTTGCATAACCAAACATCATACCCTGATCACCAGCACCAATTGCTTCAATATCATCATCACTCATTTCGTGTTCTCTATGTTCAAGTGCATCATTAACACCCATGGCAATATCAGCAGACTGCTCATCTAGCGCCACAATAACTCCACATGTTTCTGCATCAAATCCAAACTTACCTCTGGTATATCCTATTTCTGTAATTGTATCTCTAACGGTTTTTTGAATATCAACATACCCTTCAGTTGTGATTTCACCCATTACTAAAACCAAACCTGTAGTAATTGCTGTTTCACATGCCACACGGCTCATCGGATCCTGTTCTAACATTGCATCAAGAATTGCATCACTTATCTGATCACATATTTTATCTGGATGTCCTTCTGTTACGGACTCAGATGTAAAAATTCTTTTTTCCATTTTTTAATCCTTTCTTTTTATATTTATTATTTATATAACAAAATGTAATTATTCATATACATTTTTACTAAATGTTCATTATACTATATATGTAAATTTAAAACAAGAATAAATCAAAAAAAGAGAACATCCCACTTCTATGTGACATTCTCTTTCTAGTATTATAATCCTCTATTTATGTTTGTAAAACATTTGAAATAATTCTTCACCTCAAAGGATCATTTATTTTATCTCCTAAATATTTTTCAAAAAAACTATACAAATTATCCATGTCATCCTGACTATTAATATAATACTTTTGATTTGCCAACATAAGAGAATTATTAGGATAATCCCATATTAATTCAACAATACTTGAATCGGATAACTTCAATATAATAGAAGGGTAACTATAAGTATGCCCGGATAGAGATATACTTATATCCTTCTGTTTTTTTTCTGAAGCTTTACTTATTATATCTACTAATTCATATTTATCCTCATCTTCATCAACAATTGCATTCCAATAATAAGTTCTATTTCTATCTTCTAGCGCATAAGATCTCAACTCAACAGAATACATATCACTATGATTTTCGTAACCAATTAGTTTTCCTACATTATTTATACTACCACTATTAGAGCAAGAAGTAACGATTAGCATAATTAATAATAATATTATTATTCTTTTCATACTATCACTCCTCCCAATAATCGTATACTATTTTTGACAAAACATTTATGCTATCTTTATCTAAATAATAATCCTTATGTAACATCGAAACTCTATTATTAGGAAAATCCCAATAAACTCCTAACTCGCTTCCATCAATATACCTTATACAAAAAGTAACTCCACCTTGAACTGAATATTTATCTAAATCAGAAACAATAATATCTTTTGGGTTGTTCTCCTTCGCATTATACAAAACATTTACTATCTCATCTTCTTTATCTTTTACAACCATTCCTCCAACTTCATTTTCTTTTTCACTATTATTGTACTGATATAATACTACATATTTTATATTTTTTGTATCAAATAAAAAATCTGTCATTTCACTATGATGGTCATCTTCTATTCTTTTATTATTATAAATAAAACATACTACCAATATAACTATCAACAAAGATGGAAGAATAAACAACTTTATTTTTTTATTCATATCAAACCTCAACAATATATATGTGCTAATACTTCCTTTGATAAACATATCAACAACTGCCATTCCTCGATGATTACAGGTGATTCTTTTATCCCAAAAGAGCTATGGACAAGTCCATAGCTCCAAGGAAAAAGGTATACAAAAACATCTAATAAATTCGTTATTAATTATTTAGCCAACTTTAACATAAAGAGGCTTTCATCATAATTTGCATCGACTCTTTCAATCTCTGCACCAAGAATACGTAATTTCTCCTCGAAATTCTCATATCCTCTCTGAATATACTGAATATCATCAACCACTGTATAGCCAGTTGCTGCAATTCCTGCTATAACCAGTGCTGCACCAGCCCTTAAATCCGGAGCAGAAACTCTAGCACCTTCAAATCTGTCTATACCCGTAATAATGGCTGTATTTCCTTCAACTTTTATTTTTGAACCCATACGATTTAGTTCATCAATATATCTGAATCTATTTTCAAAAATACTTTCAATTACTACAGATGTACCACTTGCAAGGGCAAGTGCCACCGACATCTGTGGCTGCATATCTGTTGGAAATCCAGGATATGGAAGTGTCTTAATTCTTGTACATTTCATATCTTTATTTCCAATTACTCTTACAGCATCGTCAAATTCTATTACAGTACAACCAATATCAAGAAGTTTTGCTGTAATACATTCAAGATGTCGTGGAATAACATTATTAACCTTAATGTCACCCCTTGTGATTGCGGCGGCACACATAAATGTACCTGCTTCAATCTGATCAGGAATTACTGAATACTCAGCTTTGTGAAGTCTATCAACACCTTTAATACGTATTACATCCGTACCAGCGCCTTTAATATTAGCGCCCATACTATTAAGCATATTTGCAACGTCAACTATGTGTGGCTCTTTAGCAACATTCTCTAAAACAGTATTGCCACTAGCCATGGCTGCTGCCATCATAACATTAATTGTAGCTCCTACAGAAACTACATCAAAGAATATATGATTACCATATAACTTTTCAGCACCTGCTATAACCATACCATTCTTTATTTCAACATTGGCTCCTAATGCCACAAAACCTTTAATATGCTGATCAATAGGTCTGCTACCAATCATACATCCGCCAGGAAGAGCAACATCTGCTTTTCCAAACTTTCCAAGTAAGGCACCTAAAAGATAATAAGATGCTCTTATCTTTCTCATATATTCATAGTCAACTCTTGTTGACTTAATTGTACTACCATTAATTATAACAGTATGTCTGTCAACTCTATTTACAGTAGCACCAATCTCTTCGATTGCTTGAATTAAAACATTTATATCATTAACATCTGGAAGGTTTTCTACACGTACATCCTCATCAGCCATAATAGCAGCTGCAAGTATACCAAGCGCGGCATTCTTTGCACCACTTATTTCTACTTCACCTTTAAGTACAGTGTCACCTTTTATAACATATTTTTCCAAAATATTATTCCATCCTCATTCCCAAAACTAAACATTTGTATAAATGCTTATGGATATGCCCTATCTAAGCACACTTACGGACATTCTACCACTTTACATAACATTTGTAAATAGAAAAGCAGAAAAATGTTACAAAAATGTTACATGCATCATTTCATTAATTCAATTATATAATTATACGTATCTATTGGAATATAATAATAACAATCCTTGTATCTAACATACCCTTTACCATTATATTCTCCATATACTTCTATCACTTGGTCTCCCGGACTTAAAACCACATTAATACTTGGAGCCCATTTTAAATCATTATTCAAAACATATTCCCATTTATCAGTAGATAACCTTTCAACAAAATCATCAATATCATCTACTTTATATGTTGTATCACTTTCCAAATCTATCAGAATAACACTTTCAACTTTCCCTAATCTCACCTTTGTATGATAGAAAAAAGCATTACTAGCCAGAAGGATAAATATGAAAACTAAACTGCAGATAAATATGATTTTAGTTTTATTTGATTTCATATTTGCCCCCCTCATCAACAAAGTGTTACAGTTTTTTTATTAAATCAACTGCCTTATTTACATACTTGTTATCACTTAAATCAAAAGCTCCTTTATCTGCAAGAGCAGCTGCCTGTGGCATAATAGGCATCTTACCTAAAACTTCGAGATTAAGTTTTTTCGCAATCTCTTCTATCTTGCTCTCACCAAATACACTTATGTGCTTGCCACAATCAGGGCATTCAATATAACTGTAATTTTCAATTACACCTAATATTTCCACATTCATTTTCTTGGCCATATTTACAGACTTACTTACAACCATGCCTACAAGGTCCTGTGGTGATGTAACCACAACTGTTCCTTTTACAGGAATTGATTGAAATACAGTAAGCGGTACATCTCCTGTTCCTGGAGGCATGTCGATTAAAAGATAATCTAAGTCGCCCCACACTACTTCACTCCAAAATTGCTTTATAACACCTGATATAACTGGTCCTCTCCATACAACTGGGTCATCATCATTTTCAAGCAATAGGTTAATAGACATTATTCTTATACCTGTAGCTGATGCTGGAGGAATTAATCCTTCAGGTGAACCACTTACTTCATTTTTTATACCAAACATCTTAGGAATTGAAGGACCTGTAATATCCGCATCTAAAATACCCACATTAAAGCCCTGGGCTTTTAAACTTACTGCAAGAGAAGCAGTTACAAAGGATTTACCTACTCCTCCCTTACCACTCATTACAGCAATTACATTTTTAATATTGCTGAACTTATTAGGCTCATCAAACTGTGGTCCCTTCGCAGAACTACAATTTCCTGCACTTGGGCATGTACTACAAGCACTTTCATCGCAACCTTCAATTGCTGTTTCTTTTATTTCTTCATTATTATTATTCATGTTTTCTGACATCGTTATCCTCTTTTCTAATAGTTAGCGGTCTTATAAAAAGGCCGCTAACTTTTTAAATTATATTCTTTATATTTTTTGATTTATAATCTTTATATTTTTTAATTTATAATCTTTATATTTTATTTTCCAAGACATTCATCAAGTTCTTTTTCGATTTTTTCCTGATCCATGTGCTGACCTATAAATACAAGCTTAATCATACGATCACCATATTCATCATCCCAGTCTTTTAAGATACTTGGATCTTCTGCTAATGCTTCCTTTTGCATATCCTTAGGAGCAGCAGCTACCCAGTATCCATAATCAGTAGCTGTCATCTGCCAACCAGACTGTTCAAAAACATATGCAGTCTTTCTTTCATTATCAAACCACATAAGTCCCTTACATCTGATAACGCTCTTAGGGAATTTAGCAAGCCATTCTTCTAATTTTGCCTTAACAAATGGTCTTCTTCTAATATAAACAAATGTTGAAATTCCATACTCTTCACCATGAGCATGGTCTCCATCATGATGATGATGATGGTGATGATGACCATGATGTCCTTCATGCTCGTGTTCTTCATGTTCATGATGTTCATGATTTTCATGGTCGTGATCATGGTGTTCATGGTCGTGGTCTTCATGCTCATGTTCATCGTGGTCCTCATGGTCATGATCGTGACCTTCATGTTCACGTTCATGCTCGTCATGGTCATCTTCATCACTGTCAAATTCCATGGCGTGTACCCAACCTGCAGATGTACAAACCTTTTCAAAATTAAAATTATGTGTATTTAATATTTCACTTATATCAACCTTACCAAATTCTGCTTCAATCATTTTTGCTTCTGGCTGAAGTGCTCTTACAACCGCCTTAACCTTTGCAAGTTCCTCAGGACTTACACAGTCGACCTTATTAAGAATTATGGTATTGCAGAACTCTATTTGCTGAATCAAAAGATTTGCAATATCCTCTTCCTCAAGACTCTCGCTCATAAGATCATCACCACCGGCAAATTCTTTTGAAAGTCTAAGCACATCAACAACTGCAACCACATTATCAAGTCTTGCAATTGCAGGAATATCATACTGTGAACCGGTTCCATCCATCATTGTTAAAGTCTGTGCAATAGGAATAGGCTCACAAATACCACTTGCTTCAATAAGAATGTAATCAAATTTATTCTGCTTAACAAGTCCTGTAATCTGATCCATAAGATCAGTCTTTAATGTACAACAGATACATCCATTTTGAAGTGGCACAAGACTATCATCAGTTCCTGTTACCTGACCACCCTTTTCTATAAGTTCTGCATCAATGTTTACTTCACCAATGTCATTAACTATTACAGCAACCTTATAACCTTCCTGGTTATTAAGTACATGATTTAACAGAGTAGTCTTTCCTGCTCCAAGGTAACCTGTTAACAATGTGATTGGAATTAATTTTTCACTCATTTTTCTTCCTCATCTTTCTTTATTTAACTTTATATTTATTGGTTTTTGCTCTTTTTAATAACTTTTTATATACACCTTTCTTTTTCTTAGGCACTTTTATGGCAAGTTTCCTTCCACCTTTTCTAAAGAAAGCTTTTTTACCAACTTTCTTAAGTTTTACGGAATTTATAACTACCATCTTAAGTTTCTTAGTTCCAAAGAATGCGCCGGCACCAATACTCTTTACATTCTTTCCTATATAAACCTTTTTAATCTTATTATTCTTCTTAAAAGCCTTATTATCTATGGCAGTTACCTTATATGTAATCCCATAAAAACTAACCTTAGTTGCAATCTTAATTGTGGTAAGGGATTTTTTCTTTAATCCGGTAACCTTAACTTCACCAGCACTACCGGACTTTCCACCTACCTTGGTAACCTTATAAATGTATTTTTTATCACTTACCTTGGTTCCAGCCTTACATGTTTTTTTATTTAAATCCTTTGACTTATCATCAGTCTTTGTTCCATCATTTTTAGACTTATCATCTGCTTGATTTTTACTTTCTGCCTGAGAATCACCTTCTGTTTGAACTTCACTTTCCAAAGTATCTTTTTCAGTTATTACTTCTTCCAATGTTGTTGGTTCTTCTGTTGGATATTCTTCCAACGTTGTTGGTTCTTCTTCTGTTGGATATTCTTCAGAAGTCATCTCTGGCACCGTGTATTCTTCTGTAGTTATCTCAGGAACACTTTCTGAATCTACTTCCGTTGTTTTTTCAGGTACACTTTCAGATTCATTCTCACCACGAGCAGCAGCTGACTCATCTCTATATTTGCTTACCACACTCATTCTAAGTTCATTAGACAAAGTAGTATCATCCACAGTTTTCTGACTATCAGAATATATTGATATGGCATAATTACAAGCGCCTGCAAGAGCTAGAACAAATCCTGCATTATAATCAAGAGCCACTTCTGTATATTGATAGTTGCTTGCGTTATTAACAAAGTTTCCTGACTTGTCATATCCACCTACTAATGCTCCCACAAGAGTATGGGCCATAGGTGTTGTGCCATTAGCATTTACATCTGTATAACCACTTGCTGCTCTATGATGAGGATATAAGGTATAACCTGTATGTCCAACCACAAAGCTTCTATTGTCATCACCAAGTATGATATCGAGCTGAGAAAGAGCCCATTTAGCATTTGCTTCATCCTTAAGCATAAATGCCATTGCATCCATATTGCTATTATATCTTGCACTTCCCCACTGTAATAAACAGTAGTATCCGTTAGTAACTGTTGAACCGTTCTTCATATTGTCGAAACAGTTTTTAAGTGGATCACCGTAAGGATTTCCATATAAACCTTCTTTACTTCCATATGATAAAGCAAGTCCACTTACATCATCCCAGGAAAGCCATGCCCACTCATTGCAGTTAGCAGTGCCATCTCCCTTGCTACAATATGACTTAAACTGATTTGCATATGTATTATCTCCGGTAGCCTTATAAAGCATTACAGAAGCCATGCAATAATCATCGGCAAATCTACTGGACTTATAAAATTCTTCGCCATTTTCAATCGGCCCATCCACGGCAACCATTTTTGTATTATTCATTGCATAAGCATATAGTTTCTTCGCATAACTTAACGCAGTTTCATCATTAAAATTTAAATAATATATTGCAAGAGCTGCAGCTGTTTCAGATACTATGTCTGTGGCTGTATTTGAAGATGAAGTAAAGTATGCCTGATTAGTTCTGCCTCCCTGCTTTGAATCCTGCTCCTCAGGTTTTCCCCAGTAGGCATGGTCTGTCTTACCGCTTCCCACCTGATAACAAAAACTTTCTACATCTCCATTGCTATCTAAAATGGTACATCTTTCAAAATAATCTATAAAATGCTTCATTATGGTTTTATAATGTTTGGTTAAACCATATTTTTCATATACATTTTTATATTCAAGATATGAAATACCTAGCATGGTGGCTGAATAACTCTGCGGAAGTCCAAACTTAGCATGATCTCCAGCATCGTGATATCCTCCACTAACATCTACAGTTTTTCCTTTGTAATTAACCAAAGTATCACCGGTATGGCAATCACTTCTCCATGAATATGCACAGTTTTCATCAACATCCGTTCCACACATATTTCCATCAAAGAAGTATAATGCTTCTTGAAGAGCCTTGGCATAATTGTTTAGTTCATTATCACCCTTTACTTCTTTTTTCGGATTAACAAATATAATTGTTGTTATACATAAAGTGATTGACAAAACAATAGCCAATGATTTTGTTAATAATTCTTTTTTCATTGCTATCTCCAATTCCAAAACCTTTTACTCCCTTGCATATTATAAGTTTTTAACAGTGAAAAATCAATACATCAAAACAGTACTCTGATTATATCAGAAACATTTTCAAGTGGAACAAACTCCATTTCAAGTTCTTTATTTATGTCCTTGTACTCTTTCTTTAAAACCTCATAAGAAACCTTAGGAAGAATAACCTTTAAAAAGCCAAGTTTCTTTGCCTCCAATATCCTTGCCTTTTCCTGACTTACCGCTCTTATTTCTCCAATTAATCCCACTTCACCAAAAGCTATGGTGTTTGGGTCTATGGATATATTCTTAAATGCAGATATTAAACTAATTACAATAGCTAAATCAAGCCCTGGTTCATTTAACTTCATTCCACCAGCAATATTTATATATGCATCACAATCAGAAATCATCAGGCCGGCTCTTTTTTCAAGAACCGCTATTAAAAGATTTAATCTATTGTAATCCATTCCTGCAGCAGTTCTCTTTGGCATGGAAAAATTAGTATGACATACTAAGGCCTGTACTTCCACAAGAAGCGGTCTCGTTCCTTCCATTGCACAGGTAACCACACTTCCACAGGCATCAGTAGGTCTTCCCTCAAGCATGAACTTTGACGGATTTAAAACTTCTTTAAGTCCATCATTTCTCATTTCAAATACTCCAATCTCATTGGTAGCGCCAAATCTGTTCTTTACGCCTCTAAGGACTCTATAACTTTCATGTCTGTCCCCTTCAAAATATAGAACAGTATCAACCATATGCTCAAGAACACGAGGACCTGCCACAACACCTTCCTTTGTAACATGACCAACTATAATAATTGGTATTGAAAGTCCCTTTGCAAGTTGCATTAGTATATGTGTTGACTCACGCACCTGACCAACACTTCCGGGAGCAGAGCCAATTTCTTCACTATACATTGTCTGTATACTATCTATTATAACAAGTTCTGGTTTTTCTTTATTAATTACATCGCTTATATTGGAAAGGTCGGTATCACAAAGGATTTTTAGATTATCATTAATCTCACCTATCCTGTCGCTTCTGATTTTAATCTGCTTGGCAGATTCCTCTCCAGATATATACAACACCTTAAGTCCTTCTAATGCCTTTGTTATGCAAACCTGAAGTAAAAGCGTGGATTTTCCTATACCCGGATCACCACCCACTAAAATAAGAGAACCTATTACTATTCCACCGCCTAGTACTCTATCCAGTTCTCCCATACCTGTTGATATTCTATCTGCATTTTCATTGGTCACTTCCTTTAATGCCACAACCTCAGGTCTTTTAACCGTCTGATTCTTTATGCTTTTAGATACACTTGCAGATACTTTTTCTTCAACAAATGAATTCCAGGATTTGCAGGAAGGACACTGCCCTAACCATTTGCTACTTTCAAATCCACATTCATTACAAAAAAATACTATTTTTTCTTTAGCCATATTTTTTCCTCATATAAAATCAGGCCCATACGGGCCTGAAATCTATTTTTATTATTTCTTTGTGATACTAACTTCTTTTACCGTACCCTTTTCCATCTCAACGGCAACTGTAAGTTTACCACCTAAATTTGTTTTAATTACACCAAGGTCTTCTCCATCAACAAATACCTGATACTCTGTATCTGGCTCAACCCCTATTGTAACCTGTGTATCTCCGGTACCCTCCACAAAAAAGTTTACCTTGCCATCACCACTCTTAAAAGCATTTACTGCGCTTCCTGGAGTTGACTCATACACAAATTCTCCATTTTTTTCAAGTTTTGTGATATCTTTGTATGTTTTCACTTTATAAAGTGCACCTTCAAACTCAAAATCTGATAGTTTCTTCTTTTCTTCCAAAGTATAATCACCAAAACTTAAAGAAGAATCGGCTTCCTTACGTATTAATTCTTTAATGATAGCCATGTTTTTAACCTCCAACTTCTCTTAAGGCATTTGCCTATATATATATTATCATTTTTTATTTGATTTTTAAACCTTGATTTTTAAAATTATACTTTTATTTTTATAATTCTTAATCTTCATCAAAACTCATCTATTTAAAAACCACTTTACCATCAACTACTGTTACGGTAACTTCTGAACCTGATAGAACCTGACCTTTTAAAATGGCGTCTGATAATTCATCCTCTATCATGGTCTGAATTGCTCTTCTCATAGGTCTGGCTCCATATTTTTTATCGTAACCCTTTTCTAAAAGATGTTCTTTTAACTTTCCTGAATACTTAATCTTAATATCTAATTGTTCCTTAACCACTTTGGCAACGTTTTTAAGCATTATATTAACTATGTTTTTAACATCATTAACGGTCAACTGATGGAATACAATTATCTCGTCAATTCTATTAATGAATTCTGGTTTAAAAAGCCTGTTAACTTCTTCCATAACATCGCTTTTCATTTTTTCATAATCACGCTTTTCATCATCACCTGAATTAAATCCCAAATGTTTAGGCTCAACTATTCTTGAAGCCCCTGCATTACTGGTCATGATAATGATGGTATTTTTAAAGCTTACTTTTCTTCCTTTGGAATCTGTAAGCTGACCATCATCAAGAACCTGCAATAAAATATTAAACACATCTGGATGTGCCTTTTCAATTTCATCAAAAAGAACAACAGAATAAGGATTTCTTCTTACCTTTTCAGATAACTGTCCACCTTCTTCAAATCCAACATATCCTGGAGGAGAACCCACCATTTTAGATACACTGTGACTTTCCATAAACTCGGACATGTCAACTCTTATTACGGCATCTTCACTTCCGAAAACACTTTCAGCCAATGCTTTTGAAAGTTCTGTTTTACCCACACCTGTAGGTCCTAAGAAAAGGAATGAACCTGTAGGTCTTTTTGGATCCTTAATACCAAGGCGTCCTCTTCTAATGGCCTTGGCAACACCGCTTACAGCCTCTTCCTGACCCACCACTCTCTTATGAAGTTCATCTTCAAGTTTGATTAATCTCTTTTGTTCACTAAGAGCAAGTTTTGATACTGGTATCTTTGTCCATTTTGATACCACATCAGAAACATCGTCTTCCGTTACAGTAGGACGAGATTTTTCTCTGTTTTCCTCATACTCCTCTAAAAGCTTATTATACCTGTTTAATGCTTTTTCATATTTTTTCTGAAGACTGGATATTTCTGATAAATATCCCGCCTTAAGGCATTCTGAAATTTCCTTCTTTAAACCGGTAGCCTTTTCCAAAGAATTAGTAAGACTCTTTGGCATAATACGAGGTTTAAGTTTAACCTTTGAAGAAGCTTCATCAAGTACATCTATAGCTTTATCTGGCTGAAATCTGTCATTTATGTATCTGTTTGATAATGAGACGGAAGCCTTAATTGCCTCATCACTTATATTAACTTTGTGGAATTCCTCATACTTTTCCTTAATACCAAAAAGAAGATCAACTGTTTCCTCCTCATTTGGTTCTTCAACCATAACCGATTGAAATCTTCTCTCTAGAGCAGGATCTTTTTCAATTCTCTTTCTATACTCGTCAAGGGTTGTGGCACCTATTATCTGTACCTCTCCTCTTGCAAGAGAAGGTTTTAAAATATTAGATGCATCAAGTGACCCTTCAGCACTTCCGGTTCCAATAAGTGTATGTATCTCATCTATAAATAACAGAACATCCTTTGAAGCAATAACTTCATCAATTATTCCTTTTATTCTCTCTTCAAATTCACCGCGATATTTTGAACCTGCCACTGCACCGGTAAGATCAAGTGTAACCAGCCTCTTTCCTATCAATGTATCAGGCACATCCCCATCCACAATTCTTTGGGCAAGCCCTTCAACTATTGCGGTTTTACCAACTCCAGGCTCTCCCAAAAGACACGGATTATTCTTTGTTCTTCGGCTTAAAATCTGAATAATTCTCTCCATTTCATAATCTCTACCGATAACCGGATCAAGTTTTTTATCTCTTGCAGACTGAGTCAAATCTCTACTGTATTTATCAAGTGTTGGCGTAGGAGTACTAGCACCATTTTCCCTAAAACCATTATTTGAAGGAACGGCAAATGATCTATCATCACTAAACTTTCTTTTTAATTCTGCTTCTGCATTTTTAATAAGGAAACGTGCCTCGTTTTCCATACGATTACAGTCCACATCAAGGTTTAATAATATTCTGTATGCAACACAGTCCTTTACAGAAAGAATACCCAATAAAAGATGTTCTGTTCCTACACTTACTGCTCCAGCTTTTGAAGCCTCCATATCGGCATTTATTAAAACTGCTTCAGCCTTTGGAGTAAATCCTTTTTCGAATTTAACTGCTACACCGCCTTCTCTTTTTACAATGGTATCAACCACCGATAATACATTGCTTAAATTGCAATTATTTCTTCTTAAAAGAATGCCTGCAATTCCTGTTCCTATCTCTAACAAGCCAACTAAAATATGCTCAGTCCCCACATAGGTAACCCCTAAATCCTTGGCTTTCTTATTAGCAAGTTCAAGTGCAGTTTCTGCCTGTTTTGTATATTTTATCATTTTAAACCTCCGTTAGTACGGAAAAAGGACAGCTTTTGCCATCCTTTATTTTCCTATTCATCGTCAATCATGATAAACTCAAATCCATCATCATCAAAGTCATCCTCTTCCTTGGCAGGAGTAGGTTTGCTTTCTGCTGCCTTAGCAGGAGTAGATTCGCTTTCTGCTGCCTTAGCAACCACAGGTTTGCTTTCTGCTGCCTTAACAGGAGTAACTTTGTTTTCCGGCTTTTTATCACCACTAACTTCACTCTTCTTATTATCTGCTTCCTTAGCCTGTGGCATTTTATTTACTTTCGTATCTTCTTTTTTGCCATCCTTAAAATTATCCTTAATTGCAGCACCTTTTTCAAATTCTTCCTTTACAGAATCTGTCAAATCAATCTGCATGTCATCATAGCCTGTTGAAGTCACACTCTTGATGTCCACATCATTTTTAGGCTTTTTATCAATCTTCTGATTTGGTACTACTGTTTTAATTCCTGGTTTTTCAACTAAGTATTTGCTTCTCTTGCTTGTAGCTCTAAGTGCTCTTTCTTCAGCATCCACAAGTTTTCTCTTTTGTGATGCAATTTTAAGCATAAGATTTAATATAATGAACACAAGAATTACAAGTCCTGTAATAAGGCCAATAATAACTTTCCATTTTAAAGAATTATCTTTATTATATTTCTTTACAAGATCCTGATTCTTTTCATTAAGATCGTCTATGGTTTTATCTGCAACTGCAAGAGCAGCTTCCTGGGATGCATTTACTATAAATCTCTGAAATACATTTTCCTTTGTATCAAACTGGTAAAGATTAATCTCTCCATCCCAATTCATTAAATATATAAGATATAGTCCTTCTGCCTCATCACGAACCCATACTCTTACCTTATTGCTACCAATTTTAATGGTTTCTTTTTTATACTGTCTAAGGTTTTCATCAGTTTTTTCAGGATAAACAACTGTATATAATCTGCTTTTAACCTTTATTTCTCTTAATACCTTAAACTGATCCTTATCCTTGTCGTAAATAAAAAATTTGCCCTTACCATTCTCATTAATAAGATACAGAATGGTTGTATTCTTTACATCACTATATCCTGACCAAACCTTAACGCCATTATACTTTATTCTTTTTCTTTTATAACCTTCAGGAAGTTTTATACCTTTAAGAGATTTCTGGACATAGTAACTACCACTTTTAAGAATAACTTCTAAATCACTATCCCCATCCTCATCACTTGTTGCATACTGATTATAACTATCATCATCAACAGTTGTATAAATTGTATAAGTTTTGCTGGTTCCATCACTTCCCTTAACATATACGTGAGAAGTGTTATCCCCTGGATCCATTGTAGTCCAGTCGTAAGAAACATTTGCATTTTCATCGGTCGGAGTAGCGTCAATTACTAATTCAGCAGTTGACTCAGCTGCCACTGCATAAATCTCGTCTCCCTCGCCATCAAAATCCTTGGTGAGATAAACTTCCTTTACTTCTCCATCCGAGGTTTTTCCCTGTATTTTTATATCTGAAAGGTTACTGTCGGCAAATACAACACTACCCATTAATAAACAGGCAAGCCCTGTTGTAATCACAAAACTCTTCCTCTTAAGGTTAATCATAATATCCTCCATTAAAGCTATCTATTTAAATCTTTATTATGCTTCATCAATAGCTTTACCTATATCATTTCTCATGTATTTATTATCAAAATCAACTAGTTTTGTAGCTTCATAAGCATTCTTTCTTGCTTCAACTAATGTATCTCCTTTGGCAGTCACACCCAAAACACGACCACCATTGGTTACTATTTTTCCATCAACTTCTTTAGATGCTGCGTGGAAAACATAATAGCCTTCTTTTCCATCAAAATTTTCAAGACCTGTTATTTCAAAGCCTTTTTCGTAGCTTACTGGATATCCATTTGATGCAAGAACAACACAAACTGCTGCATTGTCTTCAAATTCAAGTTCTATTTCATCAAGTTTCTTGTCAATACATGCCTCTATAACATCAATAATATCATTCTTCATTCTTGGTAAAACAACCTGAGCTTCAGGATCACCAAATCTTGCATTATATTCAAGAACCTTAGGTCCCTTATCTGTAAGCATAAGTCCAAAGAAAATAATACCGGTAAACTCTCTACCCTCTGCCTTCATGGCATCAACAGTTGCCTGGTAAATATACTTCTTACAGAATTCATCAACTTCCTTTGTATAGAATGGGCTTGGTGAAAAAGTCCCCATACCACCTGTATTAAGTCCCTTGTCTCCATCCATGGCTCTCTTATGATCCTGGGCTGAAGTCATAATTCTAATTGTGTTACCATCAACAAATGAAAGAACTGATACTTCACGACCTGTCATGAATTCCTCAACAACCATGGTATTACCGGAATCACCAAACTTCTTATCAAGCATTATTTCCTTAAGACCATCTAAAGCTTCCTCTTTAGTGTTACAAATAAGAACACCCTTTCCAAGAGCAAGTCCATCTGCCTTAAGTACTATTGGATAATCGGCATTTTCAAGATACTTTCTTGCCTCATCAGCATCATTAAAGTTTTCATATGCAGCCGTAGGAATATTGTATTTTTTCATAAGATCCTTTGAGAAAGCCTTTGAACCTTCCAATATGGCCGCATTCTTTCTTGGACCAAATACTCTTAATCCTCTTTTTTCGAATACATCCACAATACCGCCAACTAAAGGATCATCCATTCCCACTATGGTTAAATCTATATTCTTTTCCTTAGCATAATCAGCAAGTTTTTCAAATTCCATTACACCAATTGGAGCACACTCAACAACCTTTTCTGTACGTGCTATGCCTGCATTACCAGGTGCAACATATATTTCACTAACCTTTGGGCTTTTTGAAACAGACATACAAATAGCATGCTCTCTTCCACCGCCACCAACTATTAATACTTTCATGATTTTCCTTTCTGAAAAAACAGACATTTTTTCATCAATATTTTTTAAATAATCATTAATACCATTTATTAATCATCAACTCTGACATAACCGCTTTCATCAACATGGATTTTTCCATTGGCTATGCAATCAATGGCCTTAGGCATAATCTTCCACTCTGCCTCTTCCATAACGCGTCTCTGTAAACTTTGCGGTGTATCACCTTCCTTAACCTCCACAGGCTGTTGGAAAATAATAGGACCTGTATCTGTTCCACTATCAACAAAATGAACTGTGGCACCTGTAACCTTCACGCCTCTCTTTAACGCCTCTTCATGAACCTTCAGTCCATAAAATCCCTTTCCGCAGAAAGAAGGAATCAAAGATGGATGAATATTTATTATTTTATTTGGATACTTATCAACCAATTCCTTTGGAATTACCACCAAAAATCCTGCAAGGACTATTAAATCAGGATTAAGTATGTCTATCTGTTCAATAAAAATCTTATTAAACTCTTCTCTGCTTTCATAATCCTTTGGAGAAATGCACATGGATTTAATACCATGATTATTTGCTCGCTCAAGGGCAAATGCATTCTTATTATTGCTAATTACTGCAACAACCTCTGCATTTGTAATCTTACCATTTTCCACTGAATCAATAATGGCCTGAAGATTAGTTCCACCACCGGAAACCAAACATACGACTCTTAGCATAAGTCAACACCTTTCTCGCCTTCGATAACATCACCTACAAGGAAACACTTCTCACCTGCATCTTCTATGGCTTTCATTGTTTTATCAACATCTGCACTATCTACAGCAACAACCATACCAAGACCCATATTGAATGTGTTATACATCATTTGCTCATCAATGTCACCAGTTTTAGCCATTAATTTAAAGATGGCTGGAACTTCGTAACTATCCTTTTTAACCACACATCTTACACCTTCCGGAAGCATACGTGGGATATTCTCATAGAAACCACCACCTGTAATATGACTGCATCCCTTTAATTTAACACCAGCATCCTTAACACTCTTTAATGCCTTAACATAAATAACTGTTGGCTCGATAAGTGCTTCGCCAAGTGTTTTTCCAAGTTCATCATAATATGTATTAAGACTTTCTTCAGTCATTTCAAATACTTTTCTAACAAGAGAGAAACCATTGCTATGAACTCCACTTGATGCAATACCAATAAGTTTATCACCTGGTTTAATGGTTGAACCATCAATAATATCCTTTTTGTCGCATACGCCTACGGCAAATCCAGCAAGATCATATTCATCTTCTGGCATAAGACCTGGATGTTCAGCTGTTTCACCACCAACCAAGGCGGCTCCAGATAATTCACACCCCTTTGCAACACCACTAACAATTGTTGCAATCTTTTCAGGGAAGTTTTTACCACAAGCAATATAATCAAGGAAGAACAAAGGCTCTCCACCTGAACATGCAATATCATTAACGCACATGGCAACAGCATCAATACCGATTGTATCATGTTTATCCATGATGAAAGCTAACTTAACCTTGGTTCCACAACCATCTGTACCTGATAATAAAACAGGTTCCTCCATATCCTTAATCGCTTTAAGATCAAAAGCCCCGGCAAATCCTCCAATTCCGCCTAAAACCTCCGGTCTCATAGTCTTTTTTATATGTTCCTTCATAAGTTCCACTGACTTATAACCCGCTTCAATATCAACTCCGGCTTTCTTGTAATCCATATGTTCCTCCTAATCTTTGTTATAATTGTTAATAAATGTGCATAAATAACCTTTTTATAATATCTTTTAGTAATTTTCGTAACCCACTTCTTGAAGTCTTGCATCTTTAGCCTCAACCTGCTCTTTAAGTGTTTTTGAATAATCTTTTAATTTCTTAAGAATCTCCTCATCACTGGTTGCAAGAATCTTTGCTGCCAAAAGGCCTGCATTGGCACCTCCATTAATGGCAACTGTTGCAACAGGAATACCTGATGGCATCTGTACTATTGAATATAATGAATCTCTTCCTCCAAGAGAAGTTGTATGCATTGGAATACCAATAACTGGCATAGGGAATATTGCTGCACACATACCTGGAAGATGTGCTGCCATACCTGCACCTGCAATAATTACCTTAAATCCTTTTTCCTCAGCAGTTTTAGCATATTCAAAGAATACATCTGGTTCTCTATGAGCTGAAATAATGGTCATTTCAAACTCAATGCCAAGTTCCTTTAAAATATCTGCTGCTTTTTTCATAACAGGCATGTCTGAGTCACTACCCATTACAATTCCTACTTTTGCCATAACGGTTTTCTCCTTATCTTTTTTCTAAAAATAATGAAAATAATAAGCTATTTTCCCAAAGTAAGATTTTACTATATTAGTGTTATTTAGTCAATCTTGCAGGGAAATTAATTTGACATTTACTTAACTCTTATCTTTTTGTTACCTGCCCTCATAAGTTTAACCTTATAAGCCTTTTTCTTTTTAGCAGGCACCTTAATAATAAGTTTTTTATTAGTTCCCTTAAGCGACTTACTTCCCACTTTCTTAAGTATTTTGGACTTAATAACAATCTTTCTTAGAGATTTGTCTTTATAAAAGGTCTTACTGCCTATGGTTTTTAATACCTTGGACCTAATATATACGCTCTTTAAATTTTCACATCCCATAAAGGCTCGCAAACCAATTTTCTTAATATTTGCCCCTAATACAACCTTTGTAATGTCTTTATTCCACTTAAACACATCAGAAGCAATTCCTGTTATTCTATACTCACTATTTCCAATTTCAACTGTGCTTGGAATTCTAATAGTTTTTAATGTTTTATCCCTTAGGGCAATTATTTCAACTTCTCCGCCTCCATTATGATTAACCTTTGTAATATTATATATGTATTTTGTATCAACAACTACTTCTTCCTGACCATCTAAATACTCTTCATTTTCGTTGTTATGATCTGTTTCAGAGATTTCACCGGTTTCTTTATCTTCTACTGTAGACTTTTGGGTTTCTCCTGTTTGTGCCTGGGTTTGTGTTTGGAATTCTATTTCGCTTTCAGTCTCTGTTTCACTTTCAGTCTCTGTTTCACTTTCGTATTCCCCATTCATCATTTGTTGAACAAATGTAGCTGCATCTTCAATAACTATGTAGTTTCCTGCATAATCACCTACACAAATATATGGATATTGATATTGGCCCACAAATCCATTTAAATCAAAATCAACTTCGCTTAAGACACCTCTATCATTTTCATAAAGACCCACCTTCCCTAAAAGGGCGCTTTTAAAATTAATTGTCTCAGGGTTTATTTCTTCAAATTGAAATTGTTCTGTTTCAGTTTCTGACTCAATTTCTGACTCATTTTCTTTATCACTATCAGATTCAATTTCTGTGTTACTTTCATTTCCATCATCACTTACAGATTCTATGTTGTTTTCTCCTGAAACAATTTTTTTATCTCCAACAACCACATATTGAACATAATAATTATCGGTTACAGTAAGTTTTAAATGATTATCCTCTGTAATATATGCGTCCACTATCTTTGGTTTTGTGTTATCAACATAGAAATCATAAGTTTTTTCATGAATCTTATTTGAACCCGTTGTTGCCAATGTACCAGTTAATTTTAATTCATAATCCCCTTCATTGGCGCTGGCATAATATGTTCTGCTTTCATCCCATGGACTATATAAATTAATGACCCCGTCATTATTACCACTTTCCGTATAAGCAAATTTTCTTAAGTCATTCATGTTTTTAGTATATAAAGTGCCAATTCTTCCATCTTCGTTCTTTTTGCTAATACTGATTGAAAGATTAGAAAGATTTCTTGTTATAACCTGGGAAACATACATATTTGTAAATACCGAATCTGTACTACTAATTCCCGCTCTGTCCATGGATGCATATCTTGCTTTACTATCAAGTATGTTTACTCCAAGTTTTCTGTATTTTGAATCATCCTGATAAATGCTTTCTGATAATGTGCCCTTATATTCAAGCAAAAATCCTTTGCGTACCTGAGCCATTCCAGTTTCATAAATTGATGGATCAAATGGGCTTTGAGAATTCCAATTACCCAGGAAGCCTAAAAATGGTATGGATAGTTCCACTCCATCTTCATATTCCGGAGTAACTTTTATAAAGCCCTCAATAAAAATGCCATTAGGGAAACTTTCCAGTAATTCATCCTTAAGTTCATCTGATAAAGTAAGAGTCAACTGTCCTTCCTTTACACTTTCACCCTCACCTAATTCTATGTACGGATCCATGTCCAATGTATATTCATCTTCCATTAAGGTTCTTACACCACCATCAATATATTCAATATCATCATCATTAACATAGAGTTTTTCTGTTTGAACATCCACCGATACTTTATACTTAAGATTATGATTATTATCAGTTTTTTCAAGTCTGTTAAGATAGTAGGACATATCAAATACGCCTTCCCCAGAACTTCCAAGACTTAGTTTTGCAAGTTCACCTTCACCAGCTGATAAATATGCCTTTGTTTTAAGCGCCGCCTCCAAGTCTATTAATCCCGCGCCCTGTCTCTTTGGTGCATAATTATTCCCATTACCATCTGTTAAAATATTAGCAGTACTCATTAAAAGATTCTTGGTAATTAAAGTTTTATTTTCCTCTATGCCCAACTCTTCTAAATATTGCTTAACATCTGCTGCCACACCTGCAACATGGGGGGAAGCCATACTTGTTCCACTTAACATAGAATACTTACCCTCAAGAACTGATGAATAGATTCCTCCTCCTGGTGCTGTAATATCAGGTTCAAGAGTCATGTTTGGGGTTGGACCGTAACTTGAAAAGCTACTCATTCTCAAGTCATCCACCGTTGTATCCATTCCCAGGAAATTAATATCACAACTACCCACCGTAAAATTCTGCGTATAGGATCCCGGTGAAGATAATGTGCCCACATCAGGATTAGTTGCAAGGCTCTTATACTCTGTCTTGCTATATTTACTGCCTACGCTTCCCGAATTACCTGCTGAAACAGATATATAAATACCCGCCGTCTCTATCTTGTCATATACATAACTAGCTAAGAAGCTGCCTGCACCTGGATCCTCAAATCCAAAAGGAGCACCAATACTCATATTAACAGAATCGCAATCAAGTCTTATTGCATCCTCGAGAGCAGCCAATATTTCTGATTCAAAGGCACCCTCTCCTTCATCACCAAATATTTTACATAAGATAAGTTGTGCCTCTGGAGCCATACCCTTAATCTCACCATTATTAGCTCCCACTATTCCCGCAACATGGGTTCCATGATCTGATTTTTTTTCACTATTATTTAGACTTACATCCGTATCCTCACCATAGTAATCATATGCATAAGGTATCTTTTCTGAAACATACGCTTCACTGTAATCCCCTTCAAGTCCAGTTATATTTTTAAGGGTATCAAGAGTTTCCTTAGGATTTTCTATCTCACCACTAAAAGCTTCATGACCCACGTCAAAACCAGTATCAAGTATTGCAATTGTTGTTCCCTTACCAGTATATCCATTATTATTTGCTTTATCTGTTCCCGTCACCTTTCTTGATACATCAAGGGATGTATATTTTTCAGGTTCAGGCTCTTCTGTTTCTGACTCAGATTCTGTTTCACTTTCTATTTCTGATTCAGTTTCACTTTCTATTTCACTTTCTGTCTCTGATTCAGTTTCACTTTCTGTCTCAGATTCTGTTTCACTTTCTGTTTCACTTTCTGTCTCTGATTCAGTTTCACTTTCTGATTCATTTCCTTTATAACCTTTTATATTACTACTGTTTTCTACAGTAATTGTGTTTTCCTCTGGATAGAAAACCTGACAAATATGAACATCCTTTATTCCATCCATATTTTCGATTTTCTCAATGTCTTCCTCAGAAACATCTGCTGAAAATCCATTAACGATCATGTCATAATCTTTGCCAAATTCAACATCATCAACAGTTTCTTTTATTTCTTCTTTTATACTATCTCTTTTATTCTTTAGTTTTTTAAGTTTATTCTTTCCTGCCTTTGATGAAAGATAATTCAAGGAACTTCTATACTTATTATATGCTCCTTTAGTAACCATTGTTCCACCTTCAAGGCTAATGATAACTCTCAACTTTCCATCATCAGTATAACAATACTCATTACCATACTCATCAACATGATTACTTAATCCATCTCCAATTTCATAATCAGTGATAATCACATTCTTATTTGGACTATTACTAGCATCTTTACTTGATAAATCATAAACTCCCAAACGATATTTAAATTCACAAAAAGCCATGGCAGTACAAAGTGCCATAGCTATATATTTTCTACAATCCGATTTTTTATTATTTGTTCTCATGCTTTTTTTCATACCAAATTTCCTAATACCATCAAACCTAATCTCTTATTATGTTATATTCAAGATTATAACTCACAAACATATACCCACATTATACCATTTTTATGAATTAAAGTCTTATGTTTTTTCATCTTCAACATCTTTTATTTTCATAATTATCCCATATACTGCCCTACTACACTCTTAAGCTAACATATTAATCACAAACTTCATTTTTGTTAGCTTTTTTACATAATCATAACCATCAAGCATACCATTTCGGCTAACAAATAAATACTTTTAGGTATTTTTGTTAGCCAACACACAAAACACCAGTGCGAGAAGATTGAACCTCAAGCGCGAGACGGTGCGGGTGTCCTGCGGACACCTCTGCTTTAGCAGAAGCACCGACCGAAGGGACCGCCAGGCCCTGAGAAGATTGAACTTCGAGCCCTCTTCTGGGCTCGAATCAAATAAAAAAAGGATATCTATCAGATATCCTTTTTTATTTGACCTCAAGCGCGAGACGGGGATCGAACCCGCGACCCCCTCCTTGGCAAGGAGGTGCTCCACCGCTGAGCCACTCGCGCAAACTTGTCTGTCGTCCTCAACAGACAAGCAATAGTATACTGTATTGTTTTTTATTTGTCAAGCACTATTTTATATTTTTTGACTATTTTTTTATACTTTTATTTTTTTATCTTTCTTACACCTAATTACAACAGCTTTTCCATCTCATCAAGCAACTCACCAAATACCTTTAGTGCTTCCTCAATTGGCTTCTTGCTTCCCATGTCAACTCCAGCAATTTTAAGAAGATCTATAGGATCTTTAGAGCATCCACCTTTTAAGAATTCCTTATAATCCTTAACTGCACTTTCACCTTCATTCATGATTTTTCTTGAAAGAGCTATGGCCGCTGAAAAACCTGTGGCATACTGATAAACATAAAATGAATTATAGAAATGTGGAATCCTTGACCACTCATATTTGATATCATCATCAATAATAATTCCATCACCAAAATAAACTTTATTCAAATCATAATAAATACCATTTAATTCACCGGCTGTTAAACTCTCACCCTTATCCGCCTTTTCATGAACAATCTTTTCAAACTCGGCAAACATGGTCTGTCTGTAAACAGTCCCCTTAAACTGCTCAAGAAAATAATTAATCAAAAAGATTCTTTCATTTTTATCTGTGGTTTTATTAAGCAAATGATGAATAAGCAATGATTCATTGCAGGTAGAAGCAACCTCTGCCACAAATATTTTATAGCCAGCATTAATATATTCCTGATTATTATTCGAATAGTAAGAATGAATTGCATGTCCCATTTCATGCGCCAATGTAAACACACTGTTTAAATTATCATTATAGTTTAAAAGCACATATGGATGCACGCCATAGCATCCCCAGGAATATGCACCACTTCTCTTTCCTTTATTTTCATAAACATCAATCCAGCCGTTATTATAACCCTCTTCCAAAACGGATAAATACTCATCCCCCATAGGTAAAAGGCCTTCCTTAACCAAAGCCTTTGCCTCATCATAAGTATATGTATTATCAACATCACCCGCCATAGGCGCATAAAGATCATACATATGAAGTTCATCAACTCCCAAGGCTTTTTTTCTAAGTTCTAAGTATTTATACATAAGTGGCATGTACTCGTGAACTGTGTTAATCAGATTATCATATACACTTTCCGGAATATGTGAATCATGAAGATACATAGCTCTTGATGATTCATATTTTCTTACATCTGCATAAAAACTTCCCTGGGAAAGATTTGCATTAAAGACAGCCCCCAAGGTATTATTAAGGGCACCATAAGTCTTGTACATAGCAGCAAATGCTTGTTTCCTCACTTCTCTGTCAGTGCTTTCAAGAAGAGAAGTATATCTACCATTACTAAGCTTAATCATTCCACCCCTGCCATCTGGAACCTCAGGGAAATCAATATCCGCCCCATTAAACATGGTATAAATGTCATCCGCTGCCTGGCTTACTCTTCCAGCCTTTGCCAAAATATCTTCTATTTCGCTACTTAACACATGTTCCTTTTCATCAAGAAGATCCGTCAAAACTTTCTTGTAAATTTTAAATTCATCATTCTCCATGTATCCCTTTAAAGTATTTTCATCCATAGCAAGTATTTCTGGACGGGCAAATGAATCCGCACTGTATGCCTTTACCATTAGATTTTGAATATCCCCTGCCATCTTCTGATAAGTGGTAACTGATAAATCCTCATGCATCTTTTGATTTGCATACACATAAAGTCTTTCCATTTCGCAGAAAAACTCATCATCAAATTTCAAATAACTAAGCAATCTTTCACCACTTTCTGATAATGTTCCGGCAAATTCAGAAAACTTATTAAGTTTTCCTTCCAATTCCTTAAATGCAAGATTAAAGGCTTCATCACTTTCCACCATGTCTTCCATTTTCCATTTAAATTTATCATCCACTTCACTTCTAAGAAGTAATCTTCCCTCAGACATTTAAACCTCCTAATAATAGACTTATATATGCGTTATTTAATAAGATTGGATATTTCCTTAAATTCAGGCGCTGCGCTATCACCTAATAATTCAAATAAAATAGCCTCATATGTGGTAATAATAGCGCCTTCCATGGCTGCACGCTTTACTGCCTGAATCTTATCATTTTCCTTTCTGGAAAATACACAATCTTCCACAAGTACTGGAATAAAACCTTCTTCTGAAAGAGCCATTATGGTCTGAAGCACACAAATATGGGATTCCACACCACAAATCACCACATAATCCTTATCATATTTTGAAAGTTTATCTTTTATTTCCTTAACATCAAGGGCACTAAAAGCTCTCTTTTCAAAAACATTTGCTTCTTTGCTTTCTTCTAAAACTTCCTTTACTTTTGTAACTGTACTTCCAAGCCCCTTAGGATACTGCTCACTTACAACAATAGGAATATTTAAAATATTCATTCCCTTAGTCAGTTTAACTGTATTTTCAACACATTTGCCCGGCTCACTCATTGCAGGAACAAGTTTTTCCTGAACATCAATAATTAATAAAACTGCATTATCTTTTGTAATCTTCATAAATACCTCTTTCTGTTTAATTTGCTTGTTTAATTTAATCTGCTAATCATTAGTTTAAACCAATCCATTGTATCTTAATATAAACATAAATATGGTTATGGTAAATGCAGACATAATTGTGGTAAGCACAACTATTCCACTGGTAAGTACCTCATCATTATCCATGTTCTTAGCCATAATGTAACAACTTGGAGTTGTCGGTGCACCAAGCATAATTAAAATTGCCATAAGTTTCCCACCAGTAAATCCACACGCCACGGCAAACGGTAAAAATATTATAGGAATAAACACTAACTTGCAAAGGCTTGCCATAACAGCTGGCTTTACTTTCTTTATGGCTTCACCTGCATTAAATCCAGCTCCAATTGCAATTAATGCAAGTGGGGTTGCCATCTTTGCAAAATTATTGATTGTACTGTCTATGATATGTGGAAAATCCACATCTAAAACTGAAAACAGCATTCCCGAAAAAATGCCTATAAGAATAGGATTTTTCAATATTTCCACAAATGCTTTTTTTATGTTTTTATCCTGCTTGCTTCTGCTTTCAAAGGTAAGCACAATAACAGAATAAATATTATAAAGTGGTACACAACCTATAAGCATCAGCGGTGCAAATCCTGCATCACCGTATATATTTACAATAAGCGCCGTTCCAAGAACCGCTGCCGAACTTCTAAAAGACCCTTGCACAAAAGCTCCCACCATACTCTTATCCTTAAGAACAAATTTAACTATTGCCCAAAGTCCCCAGAAACTAATGGTTGTAACCAAGGCACAATATAAAACATATCTTACTTCAAATATGGCCTTTATGTCCATATTCATCATATCAAGTAACAATAATGATGGCAGGGTTATTTTGTAATTCAATTTATTTGCCCCGTCTATAAAACCATCATCCACCATACCAAGTCTTTTAATTATATAACCAAATAAAATCACTAGAAAAACCGGTGCTGTGGCATTTAAACTATATATTAATGCATCCATATTATCCTCACTCACTTAAAATTTGCCCTTGTTATTATACAATTATCTATATCAGTTTGTAACCCCCTATTTATTGAATTATTCAATTATTTGTTGTAAAATACATAAAACTTAAAACTCGTACAATTATACAAATAATTAGCAAAATCAAAACACGTGGTTATACAAACATTTATTAAGTGAAATCACACTAGTATACAAACTTTTTATTAAACTGATATACTTATAATTAAAGGAACAGCAATATGAATAGTATTTATTCTTACAAAAAAACAAATACATTAACAGATAAGCAAAAAAAAGACATCATGACTTTACATGATGCATGCATAGAAACAGATGGCAAAAATGCGTTATTGTACTGTGATGAGGGAGATAATATTTATCCTAAATTAAACACTTTTTACTTTGCTTATGAAAGTGAAAAGCTTGTGGGATATGCTGGAGTATTTGCTCCAGATGGATATGTGATGACAATTTACCCATTAACCCATCCAAAGTATAGACGAAGAGGTATATTTAAATCACTATTTGAAATGATTACCGATGAGTTTAATTATTTCAAATATGAAACCTTTTCATTTCCAGTTAATCCCGATTATGAATTGGGCAAAAAAATCTGTAAGCACCTAGGTGCCTACGAATACTCAACGGAACATTTAATGATCTTAGACATAAAAGAAAAATCCGATGTATCCACCCCATTTTTCTTATCATCCTATAATACTGAGGGCGGTAGCGTTTATCTTCTTTGTGAAAAAACATTAAAACTATTTACAAGACATATTGGATCATTGGAAATAACAAGAGACTTAAACACTGTGTGCCTAAGCCACTTTGAAATAGCTCGTTCCAAAAGAGGCAAGGGATACGGAAGACTCATGTTAAAACTTCTTTGCAATGACTTATTTGATAAAGGTATTGATACCATAATACTTCATGTAAGCAGCAACAATCCAATTGCACTTAAGCTTTATGAATCCTTTGGATTTAAAATTAAAGAAAGCATGACTTACATGAACATCGAAAACAAAACAATAAACCCATAAGTCTTATTATGGGATGTTGACTACGCATCATGCCGCGTGGATTATAATAATACAGTCGGGTGGGCATTACACATAAATACATAAACGCTCACCTGACTGTTATTATATATTAATCCACGCGACATTAATGTATTACCACATCCCATAATAAGACTTATCTTGCCACACCCTTGGCCAGAAAACCGGACCACCAGTCTCTTTTAGAAACTTGTGGTCTGCTTTTTCTATATCTCCATTTCCGGACCACACACCTCAAGAAAACTGTGGTCTGCTTTTTCCATATCTCCATTTCCAGACCACTCACCAAAAGAAATTCGTGGTCTGCTTTTTCCATATCTCCATTTCCAGACCACTCACCAAAAGAAAACTGTGGTCTGCTTTTTCCATATCTCCATTTCCAGACCACTCACCAAAAGAAAACTGTGGTCTGCTTTTTCTATATCTCCATTTCCAGACCACTCACCAAAAGAAAACTATGGTCTGCTTTTTCCATATCTCCATTTCCGGACCACACACCTCACTCAGGCCACGGGCATGGTGAGATAAAACTTTTTACTGAAAGGGCGCCAAACAGTAAGCAAAAGAATAGATTTATAAGTATAGAAAAAATATCACCAAAGTGAAGGTTATGGCCAGTTGGGTATAAAAAGAAGCAACTTAACTTGCTTTAACTCCAAGTAATACTATCACCAAAACCAAGGTTATGGCCAACTGGGTACAATCTTCATTTTGGTGATATTTTCTCTCTGCTTATTAATTCGATAACCAGCCTTGGGTGTGGCAAGATAAGTCTCATTATACGGGAAGGAATATTGCCAAAGATAAAGTGGCTGGGGATTTATAAGTGTAGAGCAGACCATGACGGGTCTTCGTTCTTAACGAAAAAACTCCAAGTCATATTCTTGATCTTTAGAATACATCAACTTGGAGTTTTTGAGTTTAGAACGGCTAGGGCTTATCATCTATGCGAAGCATCGATGATGAAGCACCGGCCTTTGCGAAGCAAATTTAAAATGGCCGCGTGCTCATATGGTACCCGACAATGTGCGAGAGCAGAGTCTGCGGTTACACTTGTAAATTCCCAGTCACGTGACTAGAGCCACAACTTCCCATAATAAGACTTATGGGATATAATATTTAATCAATCTTGCCAGCATCCTTAAATGGCCAATACACAAACATAGCCTCTGCAAGAATTTTATCCCTGTATACATATGTATTGGTCCAATATCTTGCATCATTTGAAGGATTTCTGTTATCTCCCATTACAAAATAAGCATCTTCTGGAATTTCGTATTTGTATCCATCATTGTTGTTAACCCATTCTTCCCGCAAATATGGTTCTTCATATACACCATCTTCTGTTCCATCCTGACGATTTGTAATTATAACCTCGCCATTAACTATTTCAACAGTTTCTCCCGGAAGTCCGATAACTCTTTTTACAAAAAGCTTACTTTCATTGTCAGGATACTTAAAAATAATGATATCCCCTCTCTTAGGACCATCCTTAATGTAAGCCAGTCTGTTACCGATCATTCGGTCACCTGTCATAATGGTGTTTTCCATTGAACCACTTGGAACTGTAGCATTAATGATAATATAATTATTAACCACATATGCCACCACAAAAGCAACGGCAAATACAAGCACCCAGGATAATAATTCCTTTATGATAGCCTTATTGTTACCAAACTTATCCTTCTTTATATTCAGTTCTTTTCTGATTTCGTTATTCTCCTGCTCCATCTTGTGCCTCCTCATTCTTCTTAAATATTAAAAGCTTGCTAAATACATAATTTAAAATAATATTTTATCCATAACTACACTTTCCACTTTGCCACAAAGTTCTTCAGTTTTCCATAAATCAAAGTATATGCGCTTCCACTCCAATGAATTCCATCTCCCGCAACATACTCAGACTTTATGTGTCCATCCTTTCCTTTTAAAAAAGACGCTGTGTTAAAGAAATGAATATAATTGTATTTGGACGCTTCATTTTTAAGAAATCTATTATATCTATTTACATTATCCATAGGAACCCTGTCCGTATTTGTAGGCCCTATTCCCATGGCTATTATCTCCACCTTATTATTCACATTATAGAGCTTTTTACATACAGAAATATAAGAATCAATATCATTCTTTAACTGATCATCACTTCTGTTTCCAACACAGTCATTGGTTCCACTCATAATAAATACTCTGTCAGGCTTATAATCAAGCACTTCGCCCATACCAGAATTATTAAGAGTATTAATTGACTGTCCCACTTCGGCAAATGATTTCTCACCACTTCCAATAATATCATATACATCAAAGCCACTCATTACTGAATCTCCAAGATAAGCAGTTTTAGAAGGCTTTTTTCTTGAAAGACATTTTTTTGTAGCACTGTGTTTGCTGAAGGTTTTTCTTGTAAGTGCAGTTTCATTTTTAAGGGCAACCACCCTGTAATAATACCTTTTACCCGGTATTGTATCAGTATCCTTATATCCTCTTTTGGTGGTCTTCTTTATAAGGGAATAACCACATTCACCTGAAGCTTTTTTATAAAGCAAATAGGAATCACAACTATTGCTTTTGGTCCATCTTACCTTAATGTCGCCATTTTCATATAAAACAGCCTTTTTTAATCTTACCTTTGAGACCTTGGCCGCCTTTTTTGTTAGATTTACATAACTCGAACTATCATAGCCACATTCCACAATTATGAGTTCCTTAACTTCACACCTTAAAACCTCTGCTTCTCCCACATCTTCAAGGCTTTCTTCCGTATATTTTATAGATAAACTGTCAAGAGCTTCCTTAAGTCCTTCTTCCTTTTCCAAATACTCCATGCACTTATTCTTTTTATCAGACTTAGTTTCTTCTTCACCGGCTATTTTTTCAACCAGCCATCTTGCATTAATCCTCTGGTCTAATATTTTTGTATCTGTTTTAGAAACCTTTGCCCTTCCATCATCTGATATTTTAATACCATCAATCACTTCTCCCTTAACCATGGCTCCAGTCTGCCTGCTAAAAAAGTAATAGTTATCAGATAATTTCTTCCAGCCCTTTACCAATGCGCCCTTATTCATACTACTGTAATCCTTCTTTAAAAAATAGTATGTATCCATGTCTATATTGGTAAGTCCGGTAACCATATTTCCGTTCTTATTATAGTAATATGTATATCCTTTTTTAGTAATCCATCCTTTATATCCCCCACATACATCATTTGTCTTGACATATGGTAATTCTGCAATAATTAATGCAGCAAGTACAATAATTAAAGCTTTTTTACTTTTTTTTAAATTCATCATATTCATATTACCTACAAATGATAAATCCGCATCAACACATGCGGATCCATCTTAAAATTAACCTATTATTATATTACTCATCTTACAGTAATTAAATTAATTACTTGTTGTTTTACCTGTAACAATATTCTTCTTGTTAATTGGCCAAAGATCCGCACCATTTCCTGAATGATTATAGTCAGCATTATAATAATTTGATTTTCCCTTTGTACGGGCAAATAATGCATCATATACCTTACCGTTTAGTTCTACCCAGGAATGCGCATCACCTGTTAATGTCTTATCATCGTCAACCACATATACATTTTCATATCTGCATTCACGAAGCATATATGCAAGGGCACAGGACATAGCGGTACACTCACCACCACTCATGGCATGAGCATTTTCATCCAAAATATCATTGGCCATAATAATGTCCCAGTCCTTCTTACTTCTGATATTCTTAAGAAAATGATATCCCACATAAGGGACCTTTATCATGTAATTAAATACTTTCTTTCTCTTCTGACCCCTGCTATCTGTAGGAACTGTAAGACTCTGAACCATTTTTCTGGCTCTAATCATAAGATTGATTTTCTTTTTATTATACTTTGTATCCTTGGCTTTTCCTTCACCATCAACCTTTATTCCATCAACCTTTGTATTCTTTTCAAGGTATCCGTATGTTCTGTTAAAACAATAATAATCTCCTGATATTTTATACCATCCCTTAAGAGTTGCACCCTTTGGAAGTGTAGCATGTCCCTTTACTGCAAAATAATATGTCTTTCCATCTACATCAACAAATCCAGTGGCTTTTTTACCCTTAACATAATAGTATTTATAACCACCTTCTTTTACCCATCCAGTTTTCTTGGCTGCGCTAACCTTCTTTAGCGGTACTGCACTAAAAAGTATAACCATTGCTACAAGTAAATATAAAACTCTATTAATAAATTTATGTTTTTGCATCTTATTTCCTTCTTCAAACAATATAATAATATATCTATAATTCTAATTAATTATTTGCCAATTCAGTTTACTATTCTATAACATCAATAACCCATTTTGTCTGATTATTTTCTGAATGGCAATAAACAGTAAAGTTATCGTAATAAGCAATACCATTTAATTCATTTTCATCATCAAAACAAGCTCCTGCTGTTTCAAATGAATTGTAATTACCCACTGCATCTGTTAATTCTGAAAGAGTCTTTCCAACAAATCCTAAGGCATTATCAACTGTTGCTTCCATCTTAGGTACAGCTTCTGTTATCTTTTCAGTTTCTATATCCTGACTTTCTGTTTCATTCTTTGTTGCATCTTCACGTTTTCTACGCTTCTTTGTAGTTTCCTCTGTAGGTTCTTCCGTTACACTTTCAGTTTCTGTAACTGTTTCAGAAACAGGTTCTTCTGTTACACTTTCAGTTTCTGTTGTTGTTTCCACAGTTGTAACTTCAGTTGTGGCTACAGTAGTTTTTTCAGTTTCTTTATCGTTAGTCTTTCCGCATGCACTTATGCTTAAAGCTCCAATCATCATTGCTATAAATAAAGCATTCTTTCTCATGGTAATTGTCCTCTTTTTTTATTATTTCCCCAAGACTCTTAACACTATATGTCAAAGTTTGTTATCACTTCGGAAGAAATGTACTTACCGTCTTTTTCAGTGATAATACAAACATCGTTTTTCCCTTCAATCAAAAGGCTCTTATCCAAGTAAACTGTATAGTTATAATCAGATACTTTTCCATTATTATTCAAAGTATTTGCCACAGGAGTAGCCTCATAATCAGTGATGTATTCACTGTCCATTACTCTTACAAATATTCTTGAATCACTGTCCGTGTATTTTTCATCCACTAAACCAGTAATTAGAATCATGCCATTTTCTTCCGAAACTTTGGCTGTATCATTTTTCTTAACAGTTTCAATTTCAGAAGGAAGGTCCTCATAAATGGCTGCCGGCATAACTGGGGCATATCTTGTTAAATATGAAATATGCCTTTGTGTTATTTCTGCCATAACAACATTTGCTTCCTTATCCTTTACTTCAAGCATGTTATAAGGAACTATCTTTGTGAAATATGATTTCTCATATTCATCGGCCATAAATGGAATTAATGCATTCCCATATGAATCCCTGTACATAACTAAAGAGCCATCTTTATTACTACAGGTGGCTTGAATCTTATTATCCTCTACAGACTTAAATGCATCATCATATACAAACTCATGCTGTTTTTCATAAGTGACATTTTCATCCAATGCCTTCCCCTTTGGATAAAGCATGGTATATAAATCACCTTTAAAATCCTTGGTAATACTATACTTTTCATTTTCATAATCAGTATAGTCACGTCCGCATGCATCTTGTAAATACTTCATTGCAAGAGCTGCACCTTCATTATTCCAGTGCGTATCCCATTTATGATACAATATTCTGTCATCTTTTGCAAACAAATCATGCAAATTTACATAATTTATTTTTTGTTTATCCATTGCATTTACTAACTTACTTAGATTATTAACAGAACTTACCTTAATAATATTATCTGGCAAATACTCTGGATACAAAGAAGCTTTGACAGGAGCAACTGTAAATACAAACTTGCAACCTAAACTTTCACAGTATTCCTGCATAAGTCGTATGGAGGTTGCTGCATTAAAAATAGCCCTATCGCTTAGCACATCAACGCCCTGATATTCATTAAGGGTCTCGCCATAGTATAGCCAACCTTTTTTCCCATATATTACATTATCGTTATTGGAAGTAAATGCAAGTTTTGTTGTAAGCACCTCATCCAAAGTTGCCATTTCCTGACGAAAAGCAAAATGATCATTATAATAACCATCTAACTCATTAAAGAAAGTGGTATTAATTCTTCCACTTTCAGTCAATACATTTGGCATCCTGGTTGCAATTCTTTTTTCAGCAGACATATCAGTCTTATAAAAGGTCATGCAAACAGTTGGAATACTTAGCATTCCTGCAAATATACCAATATATATCTTTCTTATTACACTTTTTTTCATATATATTCTCTTTCACTATTATCTAGAATCTAAAATAAATAAATGGATTATAGCTTCCTGAAGAAAGTCTTATCATACAAAGGAAGAGTAAAATGAAAGACCCTGCCATTGCGATGTATTCTCCCATTTTTTTATCAGCAAAATACTTATTCTTTATCTTGTCAAATACAGGATAAGCACAAATAATTCCGATAATAATAGTAATGACATTCATTATACTAAGATTACCTAAAGCCACACTTAATGATAATCTGTCAAAATGGAATCCGGTAAACATTACCTTTACAAATCCAAATCCCTCTTTAAGTGAATCTGCTCTAAAGAAAACAAATGCCACAACTGCAACTAATACAGTATATATGTTTCCAATAACCTTATTTTTCAATTTCCTTATTGGAAGAATTGTATCTTCCAATACATTTGCCACTCCATGGATTAATCCCCAGAAAATAAATGTCCAGTTGGCTCCATGCCAGATACCGGTAAGTAGGAAAACAATCATCTTATTAGATTCTGTCTTGACTTTTCCTTTTCTATTACCGCCCAATGGAATGTAAACATATTCCTTAAACCATGTGGAAAGAGATATATGCCATTTGCTCCAAAAATCCTTTATGCTTACAGCACTATATGGATGTGCGAAATTTTCCTTAAACTTAAAGCCAAACATATGACCAAGACCTATTGCCATATCTGAATATGCGCTAAAATCATAATAAATCTGAAGTGCATATACTATAGCTCCAAGCCATGCCACATAAAATGCATATTTATTAATATCAAGTCCATATATATTATCTGCAATGGTTCCACAAACATTGGCTATGTACATTTTCTTAAAGAGACCCTTACTAAATCTCATTATTCCCTTAACGATTTCATCTTCCTTGGGATTTCTATTATTTATCTGTTCATTAATGTCGCTATATCTTACAATTGGTCCTGCCACAAGCTGCGGAAACATTGATATATAAAGCAATATGGACAGATAGTTTTTCTGAGACAATTTAGGATTTCTATATACATCAATTACGTAGGACATAGCCTGAAACGTAAAAAACGAGATTCCAATGGGAAGAGTAATTTTCTCAATGGAAATCCCGGCATGAAAGAATGCGTTAATATTATCAACAATAAAATTGGTATATTTAAAGAAACCAAGTATACTGATATTTAACACAACTGCTGCAACAAGTACTGCCTTTCTGCCTTTTTCTCCTGATAACATAAGTCCAAATAAATAATTTATCAAACTTGAAATAATCATAATAAAGACAAATATAGGTTCTCCATATGCATAGAAAAACAAACTTGCAATAATAAGTATTATATTTTTAATCTTTATATTAATCGGCAGTAAACAAAGTAAAAATACCACCGGCAAAAAAACACATAAAAAAAATGCTGAACTAAAAACCATGCCATCCTCCAAGCAACGGTAAACATTAATCTTTTCTCAATTTAACCACATTATATTATAAAAAATCCCACATAAAAGTTCAATAGATTTATAAAATAAAATAAAAAAAGATTTACATAAAAATAATGGGTTCTCATAAGAGAACCCATTATGCGGTATTCTATAGAAAGTCCTTAATTTTCTTACTTCTTACCGGATTGCGAAGTTTTCTAAGTGCTTTTGCTTCAATCTGTCTTATACGCTCACGAGTTACATCAAATTCGCGGCCCACTTCTTCCAATGTTCTTGTTTTTCCATCCAACAGCCCGAATCGTAAAATAATAACCTGTTTTTCGCGTTCTTTAAGATCATCTAAAAGTAATGAAAGATGTTCTCTAAGCATTGACTGCTCAACATATTCTTCAGGTGTAATTGTATTAT
>Ga0129307_1000232_pt1 | contig 96451 bp, 105 predicted proteins | sample P1105metagenome_FD_94437 | JGI IMG/M metagenome (GOLD analysis project Ga0129307, IMG submission 94437) | Capybara group fecal microbial communities from Wisconsin, USA - P1105 metagenome | ecosystem: Host-associated > Mammals > Digestive system > Large intestine > Fecal | place: USA: Wisconsin... | reverse complement strand
CAGATGACCACGAACATACAGCGCTCCGTGCAGTGGAGCGAGACGTCCGGCTCGACAGAGAAGAGGATCGGGCGGATGTAAAGGGATTCCCCTTCACCGCTCAGAACCCAATCCTTGTCCAGCTCGACCAGCGCCTTGATCGCCTGAAGGGCGTCGTCGGGGTTGACCTTGGGCAGGCTCAGGCGCTCGGCAGAGTTGTTCATGCGCTCGATGTTGCAGTCGGGGCGGAAGAGCTGTATCTTGTTCTCCGCCGTGCGATACGCCTTGAGACCCTCAAAGACCTCCATGGCGTAGTTGAGCACCGCAGCGCTCGGCTCGATGGGGAGCGGGCCGTAGGGGACGATACGGGGATCGTGCCAGCCCTCGGCGTCGTTGTAATCCATGAGGAACATATGGTCGGTGAACGTCGTGCCGAAGCTGACCTTCGACATATCGGGCTTTGCTTTGGGCGCGGTGGTCTTTTCGATGCGGATGTTCAGCATGGGAAAACCCTCCTTACAAATACAGATCGACCGCCTTGCGGTTCGATTCAAGATATTTTGCCTTGCGGTCGGAGAACATATGCTCCAGCTCGGGGTAAATGGTCTCGAACTTGACCACGCCTGTCTCCTTGAGGATCGCGCCGAGCATGACCATGTTCGCCGCGCGCTCGTTGCCGAGCTTCACCGCCTCGTCGTTGGCGGGGACTTCGATGACCTTGATGTCGGTGCGCTTCGCCTTTTCGGGGATGAGGGAGCTGTTCATAAACAGCAGCCCGCCGGGCTTGACCATCGGCTCGAAGCGCGTGAGGCTGGGGAGGTTCATCACCACCAGCACGTCACACTCGTTGATGAGCGGGCAGCTGATGGGACGGTCGGAGAGGACGACGGTGGCGTTGGCGGTGCCGCCGCGCATTTCGGGGCCGTAGGAGGGGAGATAGGTGACCTCGTTGTCCTCCTTCATCGCCGCCTCTGCGATGAGCTTGCCGATGGCGAGCGCGCCCTGACCGCCGCTTCCGGCGAAAAAGAGTTTTTTTATCATCTCAATACCCCTCCGGCTTCTTGAAATTCTTGACGGGGTAGTACGCCGCCATGTCGGTCTCGACCCACTTGAGCGCGTCCACCGGCGCCATGCCCCAGTTGGTCGGGCAAGCGGAGAGGAACTCGACGAAGGTGAAGCCAAGCCCGGCCGCCTGAATGTCCAGCGCGGTGTGGATCGCCTTCTTCGCCTTGCGGACGTTCGCGGGGTTGTTGAGAATGACGCGCTCGACGAACACGGCGCAGTCGATGGTGGAGAGCATCTCGCACACGCGCAGCGGCATACCCGCCTGCTCGACGGTGCGCCCGTAAACGGCTGTGGTCGCCTTCTGACCGATGAGCGTCGTGGGCGCCATCTGGCCGCCGGTCATGCCATAGATCGCGTTGTTGATGAAGAACGTTGTGAACTTCTCGCCGCGGTGCGCCGCGTGGACGATCTCGCCTGCGCCGATGGAAGCGAGGTCGCCGTCGCCCTGATAGGTGAACACGACCTTGTCGGGGTGGACGCGGCGGATACCCGACGCGATGGCGGGCGCGCGCCCGTGGGTGGACTCGCACATATCAACGTTCATAAAGTGGTGCGCGTTGATGGCGCAGCCGATGGGCACGACGCCGATGGTGCGTCCCAAATCGCCGCGCTCCTCGAGGCACTCCATGATGAGGCGATGAGCGATGCCGTGGGAGCAGCCCGGACAGTAGCTCGTATCGACCGGCACCATGCCGGCGGTGGGCTTGAATACGGTTTTCATCCCTGCACCTCCTTGAGCAGCTCAAGCGTCTTTTCCGTGATCTCGATACTCGACGGAACAATGCCGCCTGTACGGTGGATCAGCTTTACAGGCCAGCGGTTCTGCGCCGCGACCTTGACGTCCTGGATCATCTGTCCCATGGACAGCTCCGCCGAGATCACCAGCTTGGTCTTCGGCCCGATCTCGTCGAACGCCTTGTTCGGGAAGGGCCAGAGGCTGATCGGGCGGATCATGCCGGCCTTGACGCCGCGCTCGGCGAGCATCTCGATCGCCTCGACGCAAAGGCGTGACATGGTGCCGAAGCTCACGAACACGACCTCCGCGTCCTCCAGACCGACGGCGTTGTAGCGCACCAGCTCGCGCTCGGCCTCGGCGTACTTGTCAAACAGGTGCTCGACGTGCTGCTCCAGCACGTCCGGCTGCATACGCAGGGAGTAGATGACGTTGCGCCCCTCGTGCTGCGCCGTGCCGGTGATCGCCCACGGCTTTTCCCGGGCAATCTGATCGACGGGTGTGATCTCCTTTTTCGGCGGCAGCTCCACCGGCTCCATCATCTGGCCGAGCATCGCGTCCGCGAGGATCATCACGGGATTGCGGTACTTTTCGGCGATGTCGAAGCACTCGTAGATCAGATCGACGCACTCCTGAATGGTGGCGGGGGCGAAGACGGGGACCTTGGCGTCGCCGTTATAGCCGCCGCGCGTGACCTGTGTGTAGTCCGCCTGGCTGGGATGGATGCCGCCGACGCCGGGGCCGCCGCGCGAGACGTTGAGCGCGACGAGCGGCACCTCGGTGGAGCAGATGAAACCCAGACCCTCCTGCATCAGCGCAAGACCGGGGGAGCTGGTGGAAATGAACACGCGCCCGCCGGCAGCCGCCGCGCCGAACGCCATATTGACGGCGGCGAGCTCGCTCTCGGCCTGCAGGAACGCGCCGCCCGCCTTGGGCAGCTCGTGGCTGAGATACTCGGGGACTTCGTTCTGCGGGGTGATGGGATAGCCGAAGTAGCATTTGACGCCCGCGCGGATCGCCGCCTCACCGAATGCTTCATTTCCTTTCATCAACAGCTTGCTCATGCCTCGCCCTCCTCTAACTCATAGATGGTGATGCAGCAGTCGGGACACATCAGCGCACAGCTCGTGCAGCCGATGCAGGCCGTCTCGTCCGTGCAGCAGGCGGGATGGTAGCCCTTGGCGTTCACCGCCGTATCCATCGCCAGAATGTGCTTCGGACATACGCTGACGCAGATCTCGCAGCCCTTGCACTTGTCAGCGTTGAACGAGAGCCGGAATCTTCTGTTCATGGTTGCCTCCTATATAAAATGTTTTCTTACAGCTTGTTGCGGATGATCTTGCCGGAGATCGTCTTGGGCAGCTCGTCGCGGAACTCGACGATGCGCGGATACTTGTACGGCGCGGTGCGCTTCTTGACGTACTCCTGGATCTCCTTTTTCAGCTCGTCGGTGCCGACGGTGCCCTTGGTCAGCGTGATGCAGGCTCGCACGACCTGTCCGCGGATCTCATCCGGCGCGGCGCAGACGCCGCACTCCAGAACGTAGGGCAGCTCCATGATGACGCTCTCGATCTCGAACGGCCCGATGCGGTAGCCGGAGGACTTGATGACGTCGTCCGCGCGGCCGACGTACCAGAAGTAGCCGTCCTCGTCCTGCCACGCGAGGTCGCCGGTGTGGTACCACTCGTCGTGCCAGTGCTCGGCGGTCGCCTCGGGGGCGTTGTAGTAGCCCTTGAACAGGCCGCAGGGGTCGCCCGCGCCGGTGTAGATGACGATCTCGCCGGTGTCGCCGGTGTTGACCTTCTCGCCGTCGGCGCCCATCAGCTCCACGGAGTACATCGGGTTCGGCTTGCCCATGGAGCCCGGCTTCGGCTCGCTGCCGACGAAGTTGCCGATGACCAGCGTGGTCTCGGTCTGGCCGAAGCCCTCCATGATGGAAAGCCCGGTGATCTTCTTGAACTGCTCGTAGACCTCAGGGTTCATCGCCTCGCCCGCGATGCTGGCGTGCTTGATGGAGGAGAGGTCGTACTTGGTGAGGTCTTCCTTGATGAAGAAGCGGTACATGGTCGGCGGCGCGCAGAACGTCGTGATCTGGTACTTGGCGAACAGCGGAAGGATGTCGTCCGCGCTGAAACGGTCGAAATCGTAGACGAAGGTTGCCGCGCCGTTCATCCACTGGCCGTACAGCTTGCCCCACAGCGCCTTGCCCCAGCCGGTGTCGGAGATGGTGAGGTGGATGCCGTCGGGATCAACGGCGTGCCAGTAACGCGCGGTGACGTAGTGACCGAGCGGGTATTTGCAGCTATGCTCGACCGCCTTGGGATAGCCGGACGTGCCGGAGGAGAAGAGCATGAGCATCGTGTCGCTGCCCTGTATGCTGTCCTCGGTACGATGGAAGCGGCTGGAATACATCTCGTACTCATCGTCGAAGCTGTGCCAGCCCTCGCGGCGTCCGCCGCTGACGACCTTGAGCCTGACGGTGGGGCAGCGCTCCATCGCCTTTTCCGCCTCCGCCGCGCAGCCGCCGAAGGCGGTGCAGACGATAGCGGAAACGCCGGCCGTCTGGAAGCGGTACTCGAAATCCTTCTCGACGAGCTGGTCGGTCGCGGGGATGGCGACGGCGCCCAGCTTGTGCAGGCCCACGATGACCGGCCAGAACTCCCAGTTGCGGCGCATGACCAGCATCACGCGGTCGCCCTTTCTGATGCCGAGGGCGCGGAAGTAGTTGGCGGCGCGGGCGCTCATCTTCTTCATCTGCTCGAAGGTGAAGCGGCGCTCGGTCTTCTCGCGGTCGAGATGGATCATGGCGAGGCGGTTCGGCTCCTTCTCGGCGATGGCGTCCACCACGTCGAAGGCGAAGTTGAAGCGCTCGGTGTTCTTGAAATCGACGGAGAGGGGATAGCCCGTCTCGTCCTCGCGGGTCTCGATGAAGTCGTCCATATAGCCGAGGGACGGCTTGATGAGGGCGACGGCCTTCTGGATCAGCGATTCGTCCGGCTGGACGATGTGGCCGTGCTCCCACTGGACTTCCTCTTCCGCGAGGATAACGGCAAGGAAGGTGCAGTCCGCGCCGCCGACGGCGATGATGCCGTGGGGTCTGCCGGAGTCGTAGTAAATGCTGTCGCCGGGGCCGAGGGTCTCGACGTGTTCGCCGATCTTGATCTTCATCCTGCCCTCGATGATGAGGTCGAACTCCTGTCCCTTGTGGGAGACCTGATGGATCGGCTGATGCTGCTCTTCCTCGTTGTACTCATAGCGCACCCAGTAGGGATCCGCCTTGCGGTTTTTAAAGAGGGGAGCGATGGAGCTGATCTCAATGCCTGGCTCCTTCGCCGTGAGCTGGCCTTTGCCGCGCCGCGTGACGGCGTAGCCGGTCAGACGCGGCGTGTCGCCGCCCTGCAGCAGCTCCATGATCTCCACGCCGAAGGTCATGGCGCACTTGTGGATAAAGGTAAAGGGGAGGTCGGTTTCGCCCGCCTCATAGATCAGGTATTCTTCAAGGCTGACGCCGGTCAGCGCCGCCATTTCCTGCTCGGTGTAACCGCTGAGAATGCGCAGCTCGCGGATGCGTTCCGCGATTTCCTGCAGCGCGCCGGTGGTGGTAGTATTTACCATGTGAATTCCTCCTGTCGGACGGGCGAAAAAAGAATACGCCCGTCCCAAAGTTGTTCTTTGAGACGAGCGTCAAACAACACCCGCGGTACCACTCAAATTGCGCTTACGCGCCACTCATGGGGCTCCAGCAAGCCCTTGGCATTCACGCAGCCTTCACGGGGAACCTTACCCGGCATACCGCTCAGATTCCCGACTCGGAAGTGATGGGTCGTATGGAAACGCATTTGTTCCGGCTCTCAGCATTGTGCCGGCTCTCTGTATCAAAAAACGCATCCGACCGTCTTCGTCACAGTCTTTAACTATTTAAGTTGTAAGCTGATTTTACGCGCTAAAGCGCCGATTCGTCAATAGGTCGCTCTGCACAAAAATGACGTTGATATGTCATGCGCGGTAGTTTATTTTGACCGTTGACGGGATATCGGACGTCCCATACAATGTGGAAAGGGAGGCGATCGTATGAACGCGTTTATCGAAGAATTGCTGCGCGGGCCGCGCATCGTTGCCGTGACGGGACATTTTGGCAGCGGAAAAACCGAGTTTTGCGTATCGCTTGCGTTTGAACTGGCAAAGCTCGGGCGTTCCGAACGCCTTGCCGTTGCCGATCTGGACATAGAAAACCCGTTTTTCCGATCCCGCGAACGGCAGGATCAGCTGGAGGCGGCGGGCGTGAAGGTCTACTCCGATCCCTTCAACGGGCGCAACGGCTCGGAGCTGCAGGTCATCTCCGCCTCGATCCGCGCGCCGCTGGAGGATGAGGGCTGCCGCGCCATCCTCGACTGCGGCGGAGACGCGACGGGCGCGATGATCCTCAACCAGTTCAAAAAATACCTCACTCCCGGCGCTTACCAGCTTTTGTGCGTGGTCAACCCCTACCGTCCCGGCAGCGACACCGTGGACAAGGCGGTGGAGCACATCCGCTCCATCGAACGCATCACCGGGCTGCGCGTCACGGGCCTGGTCGCCAACGGGCATCTCATCCGCAGCACCACCGTCGAGGAGGTGGCGCACGGCTGGGCGTTCACGCAGGAGGTTTCCGAGGCCGCCGGCGTTCCCGCGCTGTGCGCCTGCTGCATGGCGCCGCTGGCGGAGACGGCCGCGAATCTTGGTCTGCCTGTGTTTCCCATCGGGATGCATATGCGCGAATCCTATTTGGATAAGCCGGTTTGAGTGATAGGACTTCCCATGCCGCGCATAGCCTCTTCTTGAAAGAGGTGGGAGTATGGACCTGCGCTTTACCGATTTGCGATGCCGTGAGGTCATCAACATCTGCGACGGCTGCCGCCTGGGCTACGTCGGCGATCTGGACATCCGCGTGCCGGAGGGAGAGATCACCGCGCTGATCGTTCCGGGGCCGCTGAAATTCTTCGGGCTGTTCGGGCGGGGCGAGGAATACTACATTCCGTGGCGCTCGATCCGCCGCATCGGGGACGACGTCGTCCTCATCGAGCACTCGTTCCCGCGGCGCGAGGGCGAAGCGCCGAAACGCAGCAAAAAAAGATGGTAGAATCGAAAAAAACACTTGCAATCTGTAGATTGGTGTGCTATTCTATCAGGGCATTCCGCACGGAGACGGACTTTTCGCCGGTTGCCCGAACGGGTCGGGGGAGAGCGAGATGTCTCCGGAGGTATACAAACAAAAATAAAAAAGGAGAAACAAAGCAACATGGCAAACGTCGTATCCATGAAAGCCCTGCTCGAAGCAGGCGTCCACTTTGGTCATCAGACCCGTCGCTGGAACCCCAAAATGGCTCCCTACATCTACACGGAGCGCAACGGCATCTATATCATTGACCTGCAGAAGACCGTCAAGAAGCTCGAAGAGGCCTATAACTTCGTGCGCGGCCTGTCCGAGGAAGGCAAGACCCTGCTGTTCGTCGGCACCAAGAAGCAGGCGCAGGAGGCCATCAAGGACGAGGCCCTTCGCTGCAATATGTACTATGTCAACGCCCGCTGGCTCGGCGGCATGATGACCAACTTCAAGACCATGCGCACCCGCGTGGACCGTCTGCATCAGCTCAAGCGTATGCAGGAGGACGGCACCTTTGATATGCTGCCCAAGAAGGAAGTCATGAAGCACCTCGGCGAGATCGAGAAGCTCGAGAAGTACCTCGGCGGTGTCAAGGACATGAACCGCCTGCCCGGCGCGCTGTTCATCGTCGACACCCGCAAGGAGCGCAACGCCATCGCCGAGGCTCACAAGCTCGGCATCCCCGTCGTCGCTATCGCGGACACCAACTGCGACCCCGACGAGATCGACTACCCGATCCCGGGCAACGATGACGCGATCCGTGCCATCAAGCTGATTGCCGGCGTCATGGCGAACGCTATGATCGAGGGCAAGCAGGGCGAGGTCATGGAAGACGCCGCGGCCGAGAAGGCCGAGGGCGAGGCCGAGGCGTAAGCAAGCCTTTTTACGGGGCGAGGCAGAGCCTCGCTCCGTTTTTACAAACGAAATTAAAATTGGAGGAAACGAACATGGCGTTTACTGCTACTGACGTTAAGAACCTGCGTGAGATGACCGGCTGCGGCATGATGGACTGCAAGAAGGCGCTCACCGAAACCGACGGCAACGTCGATAAGGCGATCGAGTACCTGCGCGAGAAGGGTCTCGCTTCCCAGGCGAAGAAGGCCGGCCGCGTCGCGGCTGAGGGCATGGCGTACGCCGCCGTGATCGACGGCGTCGGCGTTGTGGTCGAGGTCAACTGCGAGACCGACTTCGTTGCCAACGGCGACCTGTTCCAGGGCTTCGTGAAGAACCTTGCGACCGTCATCGCCAAGAACGCTCCCGCCGATCTGGACGCGCTGAACAACTGCGCGTGGGTCGATGGCAACGGCACCGTCGCCGCCGCCAAGGACGAGATCTTCCTCGCCCTGCGTGAGAACATGGGCATTCGCCGCTTCGTTCGCATCGACACCGACGTCTGCGTTCCCTACGTCCACATGAAGGGCAAGATCGGCGTTCTGGTCAACCTCAAGGTCGAGGGCGGCATCGACGCCACCGATATTGGCAAGGACGTCGCCATGCAGATCGCGGCGCTCAATCCCCGCTTCTGGGACAAGAGCCAGGTCACTGCCGACGTCATCGAGGAAGAGAAGAAGATCATGCTCGCTCAGATGGACAACGATCCGAAGATGGCCGCCAAGCCGCTGCCTGTCAAGGAAAAGATCGTCATGGGCAAGCTGAACAAGTTCTACACCGAGAACTGCCTGCTCCAGCAGGAGTTCGTCCGCAAGGACATCTTCGACGGCACCGTCGAGCAGTATATTGCAAAGGCCGCCAAGGATCTCGGCGGCAAGGTCACCTTCGTCAACGCCATCCGCTTCGAGAAGGGCGAGGGCATTGAGAAGAAGCAGGAGGACGTCGCGGCTGAGATCGCGTCGCTCGCCGGCCTCAAGTAAATCACGATCCACTCAAAAAGGCCGCGGAGGGTTCCGCGGCCTTTTTGTTATGCAGGAATGCAAGATAAATGCAAGGGAAATTGCAAAATTTTCTTGTAAAAGGATTTAGATGGTGATATACTGATAAAGTTGAATCAAACCATGCACATTTTTGCATCATGTCACAGGAGAAACTGCGTTGGACGCTTTTTTGGACTTCTGGAACGCACTGGACCGGACGGCGATGCTGCGCGCCGCGATCCGGCTGTTCGCCGTGCTGCTGTGCCTGACGGTACATGAGACCTGCCACGGTCTCGCCGCCTACGCGCTCGGCGATCCCACGGCGAAAAGCAGCCACCGCCTCAGCCTCAACCCGCTGCACCACATCGACTGGTTCGGGCTTGCGGCGATGCTGCTGCTCGGCTTTGGCTGGGCGAAGCCGGTGCCCGTGGATATGCGGTATTTCAAAAATCCCAAGCGCGGCATGGCGTTGACGGCGCTTGCGGGGCCGGTATCCAATCTGGCGCTTGCGCTGCTGCTCATGCTCGGCGCGCGCGCTATCCTCAACCGGTCGCCGGATTCGGCGGCGTGGGGGTGGATCTATGCATTTTTGATGATTGCGGCGCAGTTGAGCATCGGCCTCGGCGTGTTCAATCTGCTTCCGATCTCTCCTTTGGACGGCTCAAAGGTGCTGTTTGCGGTTTTGCCCGACGATAAGTACGATTGGCTGATGCACTATGAGCGCTTCGGTTTCCCCATCCTCTACGCGCTGATCTTCTTCGGCGCGCTGGACGGTTTTCTCGGTAATGCGGTGGGCGCGGTGTACAATTTCTTCATCGAGCTGATTTTTTTCTAAGGAATTAAGCCATGGACAACCCGATATTCAAACTGGAAAGCGTGGTACAGGAGCGCAGCGAGGAGACGCTTCAGGATTTTGAAGGCCCGCTGGATCTGATCCTGTTCCTGCTTTCCAAGAACAAAATAGAAATACAAAACATCTCCGTGTCGCTGATCCTGGATCAGTATCTCGACTATCTGGAGCAGCGCAAGCGTCTGGACCTTGAGATCGCCAGCGAATTCATCCTCATGGCGTCTCATTTGATGTTCATCAAATCGCGTATGCTGGTTTCCTTCGAGGACGAAGAGGCAAAAAGCGAGATGGAGGAACTCATCAGCGCGCTGCAGGAGCGCCAGCAGAAGGACACCTATCTGCGCGTCAAATCCCTGCTTGCGACGATGGAGGCGCTCAGCGAATTCGGGCGCAATACGATGACCCGTCCGCCGGAGCCGGGCGAGCGGGGCAAGGTTTACGATTACGACCACGCGCCCGAGGATCTGGTATCTGCCATCGCGGCGATCACCGACCGGTCGGAGCGGCTTGCGCCGCCGGACCGCGGCGCGTTCAGCGAGATCGTCCGGCGCGAGCCGTATTCGGTCTCGGACAAGGCGCACGAAATCATCAGCCGGCTCAAAAACTTCGGTATTACGCGGTTTTTGCTGCTTTTCCGCGGCAGCCGCAGCCGCAGCGAGATCGTTGCGACCTTCCTGGCCGTGCTGGAGCTCTGCCGCGCAAAGGCGATCCGGCTGGTCGGCTCGGATGTGGACTGCACGGTGGACTATGAAAAGGACGCGCCGGAAACGCTGGCGCTCTGAAGGGGAAATGAAATTGGCAACTATGGACTTACACGAACTGGAAACGGCGGTCGAGGCGATCCTCTTTGCCTCGGGCGAGCCGATCCATATAGACCGCATCTGTCTGGCGCTCGATCTGGATCAGGAAACTGCGGAAATGCTGCTGCACAAGCTTGCGGATCACTACGCTTACGAGCGGCGCGGCGTTCGCCTTGTGCATATGGAGGACTCCTACCAGCTGTGCTCCGCGCCGGAGTATGGCGACGTGATCCGAAAGGCGTTTGAGATCCGCAAGAGCGCCAAGCTCAGCCAGCCCGCGCTTGAAGTGCTCACCATCATCGCCTACTACCAGCCGACCACCCGCGCATACGTCGACCAGGTCCGCGGCGTGGACAGCTCGTACACGATGGGGCTTTTGCAGGAGCGCAAGCTCATCGAAGAATGCGGCAGGCTCCAGGTGCCGGGACGCCCGCATCTGTACCGCACGACAAAGGAGTTTTTGCGCGTGTTCCACCTCGGTTCTCTGAAGGAATTGCCCGAAATGCCGGGTCTGGAATCCGAGGGTCAGCTCCGCATCGGAGAGGACGGAACGTTGCTGGATATGTCCGACGGCCCTGTGGACGTTGCACAAACTGAAGGAGACGAGGGACTCGAATAAACGCATCGCTTGCAATAGGGAGGAGGCGGTTCCTTGACGGCGTTGAAGATCATCGGCATCATCCTGCTGATCTTTCTTCTCATCGGTTTCATACGGCTCGGAGCCGTGATCTCTTTTGGCGACGCTCTGCGCGTCCAGCTGCGCATTTGGATGGTCCGTCTGACCATCTATCCGCGCAAATCGAAAAAAAAGAAGAAGCCCTCTGCGGGCGAGAAACAGGAGAAGCCTGCCGCAGAGAAAAAGCCGAAGGCTGGAAAAAAGCATTCCATCCCAAAGCCTACGCTGAGCGAGCTGATCGATCTGGCGGAGACCGCCCTTGCCGCCTTGCGCGCGACGCTGCGTCGCACCTGCAAGCGCGTCTGCATCGATCCGCTGGAGCTGACCGCGGTATTTGGCGGATGGGACCCGTCGAAAACGGCGACGTATTTCGGAGCGGCAAACACGCTGATGTACGCCATAATGCCTCGCGCCGAGGAGACGTTTTACATTCCCGACCCGTCGCTGCACCTGCGCCTGAACTACGATCAGGAGCAGCTCGTCACGGCGAAGGGCAGTCTTGGCATATCGCTTCGTATCTGCGACCTGTTTGCCATTCTGTTCACCCTGGCGATCCCGCTGATTAAGTGGTTTCTGCGCGTAAAATGCGCGCATCGTCACGATAAACCGGAGCAAGAACAAAGCACGGAAGAACAAACACCCAATACGGAACAACAGTCCGCATAGAAAGGAAGAAAACATGGATAAGCTGGAAAAGAAACCCTTGAGCGACCTGATGGAGACCACCATGACCAAGATCCGCGAGATGGTCGACTCGAATTCCATCATTGGTGAACCGATCACCACGCCGGACGGCGTGACCGTGATCCCCGTTTCCCGTGTCAGCTTCGGTTTTGGCACAGGCGGCAGCGACTACGGCAAGACGACCGATAAATTCGGCGGCGCGGGCGCTGCGGGCGTCCGGATTGATCCGGTGTCCTTCCTGATCATCAAGGACGGCGTGACGCGCGTGGTGCCGGTCGCCGTACCCGCCGTCGGCGTAGCCGATCGTCTTCTGGATATGCTGCCCGAGGCGCTTGAGCGCGTGGAAAACTTTGTCGCGCAGAAAAAGGAAGAGAAAGAGATGTTCTGATCGCCCGGTTTCGGGCATACTAAGACCACTTTTGCATAAGGAAGTGGTCTTATGAAACGCGCCGTGCGCACGATCTGTCTGTGTTTCTCCTTCGTTTTTCTGACAAGTGTATTACCTTGTCATGCTGCTTCTCCGGCGATCTCTGCGTCGTCATATATCTTGATAGACGCCGGAAGCGGACGAGTCCTGCTTGCGCACAATGAGACGAAGGAGCTGGCGATCGCCAGCACGACCAAGATCATGACGGCGCTCGTTGCTCTGCGCAGCGCAAAGCTGACGGACGTCGTCACCGTCAAGCACGAGCATCTGCGCGAGGGGTCGTCCATGTATCTTGCGCCGGGCGAGACGCTGACGATGGAGGCGCTGCTTTACGGTTTGATGCTGCCCTCCGGCAACGATGCGGCGGAGTGCATCGCAGACCACTGCGGCCCAGGCACGGAGAACTTCGTGCGGCGCATGAACGATATGGCGGCCGCTCTCGGCATGACGCACACCGCCTTTGCTAATCCAAGCGGATTGGACGAGGCGGGGCATCACTCCTGCGCGCAGGATATGGCGCGGCTGATGGCATACGCCATGCGCGATCCCGCGTTCGTGCAGATCGTGTCGTCGAAAACTGCGACCGCCGGCACGCGCACTATGGCAAACCACAACAAGCTGCTCGGCGCGGTCGAGGGCTGCATCGGCGGCAAAACCGGTTATACCGGCGCCGCGGGACGCACGCTTGTCACCTGCGCGGAGCGGAACGGTATGCGCCTGATCGCCGTCACGCTGCACGACGGCAGCGACTGGGCGGATCATACGGCGCTCTATGAGTATGGTTTTTCGACGTATTGCGTCGAGCGTGCGCTTTCGCGCGGCGAGAGCTGTGCCGTAGCGGCAGTGCGCGGCGGAACGGCAAGCTATGTCGCCCTGCGCGCCGAGGAAAACGTGTTTTTCCCGCTGACGGAGGGCGAAACGCTGAGCGTGCGCTTCGAGCTCCCGGACTGCGTGTATGCGCCGGTTTCGTTGGGGCAGCGCATCGGGGAGGCGGTCGTCCTGCTCGACGGCGCGGAGGTCGCGCGCGTCAGCCTGTCGGCTGTGCGTCGGGTGGAGGAAGCTGAATACAGAGCGCCGCGTTTCTGGCGGCGCTGACAGGAGATCACCTTGGAACAGCGTTTGCAAAAATGGATCGCTTCGGCGGGCCTGTGTTCCCGCCGCACGGCGGAAGCATGGATCGAAGCGGGGCGGGTGCGGCTCAACGGCGCGGTCGCCACGCTGGGGCAGAGCGCCGATCCGGAACGGGACACGATCCTTGTGGATGGGAAGCCGCTTGTCTTTTCGGAAGAGAAGCGTTATCTGATGCTCAACAAGCCGCGCGGCTACGTCTCCACCATGTCGGATGAGCGGGGACGCCGCACGGTTGCGGAGCTTGTTGCGGACTGCGGCGCGCGCGTTGTGCCCGTGGGCCGTCTTGACCTCGATTCCGAGGGGCTGCTGCTGTTGACGAACGACGGCGATTGGATGCAGCGCGTCCTGCACCCGCGCTATGAGATCGACAAAACATACCACGTCGCCGTAGCCGGCCCGGTCCGCGGCGCGGCGGAAAAGCTCGCCGCCGTCACCGAGCTGGACGGCGAACCGATCCGTCCCGCGCGCGTCGAGGTCCTGCGCCTCGGCCGCGAGACGGCGGAGCTGTCGATCACGATCCACGAGGGCAAAAACCGGCAGATCCGGCGTATGTGCGCTTCCGTCGGGCTGCACGTCAAGCGGCTTCGGCGTGTGCGGGAGCATCATCTGGAGCTTGGTTCGCTGCCTGAGGGCAAATGGAGAGACCTGACCGCGGAGGAAGTCCGCGATTTTGATATTCAATAAGGCGGTAATGAAAGATGGCGAAAAACATCTTACATACGATCGAGAAAAACATGATCAGCTTCTCCAAGGGGCAGAAGCTGATCGCGCGTTACATTCTCGACAACTATGACAAGGCGGCGTTTATGACGGCGAGCCGGCTCGGCAAGACCGTGCAGGTCAGCGAGTCCACCGTCGTGCGCTTTGCGACCCAGCTCGGTTACGACGGATACCCGAGTATGCAGCGCGCGCTGCAGGAGATGATCCGGGGCAAGCTGACGTCGATCCAGCGCATCCAGGCGTCGGACGGCGCGCTGAGCGGCAGCGATCTTGTGACGAATGTGCTGCACCGCGACATGGAGAAGATCCGCATTGCGATCGACCAGACCGACGCGGGTGAATTTGACCGCGTGACGGAGCAGATCGTCAAGGCGAAGCGCCTCTACATTGTGGGATTTCGCTCGTCTTCGTTCCTCGCGGGATATTTCAATTTCTATATGCGCCTGATATTTGACAATGTCACGCTTGTGCAGAGCGGCGCGGCAGGTACGTTTGACCAGATATTCCGTGTCGGCCCGGGGGACGTGGTGTTCACCATCTGCTTTCCGCGCTACTCGGAGCTTGCGCTCAAGACCATTCAGTTCGCCAAGGATCGCGGCGCAACGATACTCGGTCTGACGGACAGCGAGATGTCGCCCGTCGCGCGCGCAGCGGAGGGCGTTCTGCTCGTGCACAACGAGATGATCTCGTTCGTCGATTCGCTTGCCGCGCCGATGAGTATGCTCAACGCGCTGATTCTTGCCTGCGCGCGCAAGAAGGGTACGGACGTGTCCACCAGCTTCTCCGAGCTGGAGCAGGTCTGGGAGCAGTTCTCGATTTTCGGCAAGGTGGATGATGAATAAGGTCGCAGTGGTCGGCGGAGGCGCCGCAGGAATGATGGCGGCGATCTGCGCCGCGCGCAAAGGCGCGGCGGTGACGCTGCTGGAGCCCAACGAGCGTTTGGGCAAAAAGCTGAACATCACCGGAAAGGGACGCTGCAACGTCACCAACGACAGCGAGCGCGACGAGCTGATCGCCCATGTCCCGCGCAACGGAAGATTTTTATACAGCGCCTTCTCCCGCTGGGACGGGCGCGATACCATGGCGTTTTTTGAAAGCCTCGGCGTCCCGCTGAAGGTGGAACGCGGCAGGCGTGTCTATCCCGTATCGGACCGCTCCTTCGACGTCAGCGGCGCGTTGGAGCGCGAGCTTCGGCGTCTGCGCGTCGAGATCGTGCGCGAACGCGCCGCGGCGCTGATCGTCAAGGATGGCTGCGTGCGCGGCGTCAAGGGGGAGCAGACCAGCTATCTTGCCGACGCGGTGATCGTCGCCACCGGCGGCGTGTCCTATCCGGCGACCGGCAGCACCGGCGACGGATACCGTTTCGCCAAGCAGGTCGGGCATACGATCCTGCCGCCGCACGGCTCGCTCGTTCCGCTGACGAGCGACGATCCGGACTGTCCCGCCATGCAGGGGCTTTCCCTGCACAACGTGACGCTGACGGTGCGCAACAGGAAGAACAAGGTCATTTTTGAGGAACTGGGGGAGCTGCTGTTCACGCACTTCGGCGTCAGCGGTCCGCTGGTTCTGTCTGCGAGCGCGCATATGCGCGACTTTGAGAAGGACAGCTATCGGCTCTGCATCGACCTCAAACCGGCGCTGGACGAAAAGAAGCTGGACGACCGTCTGCTGCGCGACTTTGCGGAGCGGAGCAACCAGCAGTTTGACCACGTGCTCGGCGCTCTGGTGCCGCACAGCATGATCCCGGTCATGGTCCGCCGCACGGGGATCGCGGCAGAGACGAAGGCGCATTCCATCACGAAGGAGCAGCGGCGAACGCTGCTGGAAACCTTGAAACGATTCGAGATCGCCGTCACCGGCACACGCGAGGTCAAGGAGGCGATCATTACCTCCGGCGGCATTAAGGTCAGCGAGGTCGACCCGAACACCATGGCGTCCAAGCTGACAACGGGCCTTTACTTTGCGGGGGAGGTGCTGGATGTGGACGCCTACACCGGCGGCTACAATTTGCAGATCGCATGGGCGACAGGGAAGGCCGCGGGGGAAGCCGCGGCGGAACAGGGGATAGAAGGATGAGCGAAAAGAAATATGCCGTGGCGGTGGACGGTCCCTCCGGCGCGGGAAAGAGCACGCTGGCCAAGGCGGCGGCGAAGGAACTGCACATCACTTACGTGGACACCGGCGCGATCTATCGCGTGATCGGCGTTGCGGCGCAGCGGCGCGGGCTCGATCCGAAGGACGAGGCGGCTGTCGTCGCCATGCTGCCGGAGCTGGAGATCGGCCTTTCTTACGAGGCGGCCGGCTTGCAGCGGATGTTCCTGGACGGCGAGGACGTGACCGATGCGATCCGTATGCCGGAGATCTCTATGTATGCCAGCGCGGTTTCGGCGCTTCCTCCGGTGCGCGCGTTCCTGCTGGATATGCAGCGGAAATTCGCCCGCGAGCGCAGCGTCATTATGGACGGGCGCGATATCGGCACAGTCGTCCTGCCGGACGCGGAGGTCAAGATCTTCCTCACCGCCGACGCGGAGGAGCGGGCGCGCCGGCGTTTTCTGGAGCTGGAACAGCGCGGAACGCCGAAGCCCTACGACGAGGTGCTCTCCGAGCTGAAGCAGCGCGACTGGAACGACACGCACCGTGCCGCCGCGCCGCTGCGTCAGGCGGAGGACGCCGTCCTGCTCAACACCACCGGGCTCGATTTCGAGCAGAGCTGCGCTCTGCTGCTGAACATCATTCGAGAGAAGGTGGGCGTATGAACAATCGTTTTTACCGCACATGCTGCTTCATCTTCTACCCGGTGTTCCAGCTTCTCTGGCCGTTCCGCGCCCACGGGATAGAAAATCTGCCGAAGGACCGGGCGTTCATACTCTGCCCGAACCACGCCCATGCGATGGATCCGTTCCTCATCTGCCTCGCCATGCCGCGCAGCGTACCCATTCGCATCATGGCGAAAAAGGAACTGATGGAGAAGCCGGTGCTCGGGCGTTTTCTCGGCGCGTTGGGCGCGTTTGGCGTGGATCGCGGGCACAGCGATATCGCCGCGCTGAAAACCGCCATAAAGTCCCTGAAAGAGGGGGTAAACCTGCTCGTTTTTCCCGAGGGGACTCGCGTAAAGTATCAGGGCGAGGTCGAGGCAAAGGGCGGCGTTTCGATGATCGCGCTGCGCACCAGCGCGGTGCTGGTGCCCGTCTACGCTGGCAAGCCCGACAAGCTGTTCCACAAGACCCATATCGTGTTCGGCGAACCCTATGAACCGAAAACCGCGACCCGCCACGGCACGGCGGAGGAGTATCAGATGTTTGCGGACGAGGTCCTGCGCCGCGCCTATGCGCTTGGTAGGGAGTGGGAAGCATGAAGGTCATCCTGGCACGATCCGCCGGATTCTGTTACGGCGTCAGGCGGGCGGTGGAGCTGGCAGAGGAGACCGCGCGTGAGAGAGGCGGCGCCATGCTCGGCAGCCTCATCCACAATGACAACGTCATTGCCGAGCTGGGCGCGCTCGGAATGCGGCAGATTGCCTCGCCGGAGGAGGTTTGCGCGGGGGAGGCGGTGCTCATCCGCTCTCACGGCGAACGGCGCGAGGTCATGGAGGAGCTTACGCGGCGCGGCGCCGAGATCGTGGACGCGACCTGTCCCAACGTGCGCCGCACACAGCAGCTCGTCTCCGACGCCGAGGCGGAGGGGACGCAGGTCGTCATCGTCGGCGAATCGCACCATCCCGAGGTCATCGCCATCGCAAGCCGGTGCCGCGGCGCTTTGGTCTGCAATTCGCCAGAAGAAATCGAATTGTGGCTTGCAAACGGTACGTTTGACCCGTCAAAAAAGTCGCTGATTGTGGCGCAAACCACCTGTATTCGATCCGTTTGGGAAAATTGTTTAGAATTTCTAAAAAAAAGGTGTACAAACGTAAAAGTTTGTGATACAATATGCGGAGCTACGCAGAAGCGTCAGGCTGAGGCTGCAAAACTAGCCGCCGAAGTGGACGTGATGGTGGTAGTTGGAGACCGCAAAAGCGCTAACACGAGACATTTGACAGAGATTTGCAAAGAGGCTTGTCCCCGCGTCGTCCAGATCGAGACGGCGGATGAGCTCTCGCCGGACGTCTTTATGGGTTGCATTACTGCGGGACTTACCGCCGGCGCTTCAACGCCTGCTAGCATCATTAAGGAGGTATATGCAACCATGACGGAAGAAATCAAGAACGAAACCATGCTGACGGAGGGCGAATCCTTCGAGGAAATGCTCGAAAAGTCCTTCAAGACTCTCAACACCGGCGATAAGGTAACGGGCGTCGTTACCGCGATCGGCTCCACCGAGATCCAGGTCGACCTCGGCTGCAAGCAGGCGGGCTACATCCCTGTTGCCGAACTCAGCGCCGATCCGAACGCGAAGGTCGAGGACATCGTCCATGTCGGCGACGAGATCGAGACTTACATCGTCCGTGTCAACGACGTTGAGGGCTATGCCACGCTTTCCAAGAAGCGTCTCGACGCGGTCAAGGTCTGGGAAGACATCGAGAAGGCGGTCGAGGAGAAGACCGTTCTCGAGGGCATCGTTTCCGAGGTCAACAAGGGCGGTATCGTTGTGTCCGTCAAGGGTGTCCGCGTTTTCGTCCCCGCTTCCCAGAGCGGCCAGCCCCGCGACGCCGACCTGACCACCATGGTGAAGCAGCCGGTCAAGCTGCGCATCACCGAGGTCAACCGTGCCCGCCGTCGCGTTGTCGGCTCCATCCGCAGCGTCCTGAGCGAAGCTCGTGCCGCCGCGCAGAAGGAAGTTTGGGACAACATCGAGGCCGGTAAGCACTATGACGGCGTTGTCAAGTCCATGACCAGCTACGGCGTGTTCGTCGACATCGGCGGCGTGGACGGCATGGTCCACATCAGCGAGCTCTCCTGGAGCCGCATCAAGCATCCTTCCGAGATCGTCAAAGTCGGCGATCATCTGGACGTCTATGTCATCTCCTTCGACGCGGAGAAGCACAAGATCTCCCTCGGCGTCAAGGATCGCACCCAGAACCCCTGGGACGTCTTCATGAAGACCTATCAGGTTGGCGACGTCGCAAAGGTTCGCATCGTCAAGCTGATGACCTTCGGCGCGTTTGCCGAGGTCGTTCCGGGCGTTGACGGTCTGATCCACATCTCCCAGATCGCGGATCGCCGCATTGAGAAGCCGGGCGACGTGCTCAGCGAGGGCGAGACCGTTGAGGCGAAGATCACCGCCGTGGACGAGGAGAAGCAGAAGATCTCCCTGAGCATCCGCGCGATCCTCACCCCCGCCGCCGAAGAAGAGGAAGCGGCCGAAGAATAATTCGCATCATGAAAGAGGACAGGTTTTGCCTGTCCTCTTTTTTCCTGTTTTGGGAAAAAGTCCTTTGCAATTGCAGAATTGTGTGTTATCATTTTGGTGAAAAGTAACCAATCAAACTACAACTTACAGGAGGAACACCGATATGGATTATGCTGCGCTCTATCAGCAGAAGCTGACCACCGCCGACGAGGCGGTCAAGCTGGTCAAGTCCGGCGATTGGGTCGACTATGGCTGGTGCACCAACCATCCGTACACGCTCGATAAGGCGCTTGCCAAGCGCGTCAACGAGCTGCACGACGTGAAGTTCCGTGGCGGCGTGACGCTGTGGATGCCTGCCGTTATGGAGGCGGAGAACGGCGAAGGTCACTTCATCTGGCACTCCTGGCACTGCACCGGTGTGGACCGCAAGATCATCGCGGCGAAGAAGGGCTTTTTCTCGCCCATGCGCTACAGCGAGCTGCCGCGCTTCTATCGTGACGGCAACGCTAAGGTGGACGTCGCCATGATCCAGACCACGCCCATGGACAAGTACGGCAACTTCAGCTTCGCTCTCGGCGCGTCCCAGATCGCGGATATGCTGGCGAAGGCCAAGAAGATCATCGTCGAGGTCAACACCAACCAGCCCTGGGTCTTCGGCCTGACCGGCACGGAGATCAACATCAAGGACGTTGACTTTGTCGTCGAGGGTGAGAACCCGCCCGTCGGCGCGCTTCCTCCCGCCGCTGCGCCGACGCCCGTGGACATCGCGGTCGCCAATCTTGTCGTGCCCGAGATCCCCAACGGCGCCTGCCTCCAGCTCGGTATCGGCGGTATGCCGAACACCATCGGCTCCGTGCTGGCGACCTCCGACCTCAAGGATCTGTCCGCGCATACCGAGATGTATGTCGACGGTTTCGTCGATCTTACGCTCGCCGGCAAGATCACCGGCAAGAACAAGACGATCGACAAGGGCCGTCAGGTCTACGCTTTCGCCGCCGGCACGCAGCGTATGTACGACTTTATGGATCGCAACCCCGACGTCATGGCCGCGCCGGTGGATTACACCAACGACGTGCGCGTGATCGCGCAGATCGACAACTTCATCTCGATCAACAACGCCATCGACTGCGACCTCTTCGGTCAGGTCAACGCCGAGAGCGCCGGCGTCAAGCACATCTCCGGCACCGGCGGCCAGCTCGATTTCTGCATGGGCGCTTATCTGTCCAAGGGCGGCAAGAGCTTTATCTGTATGTCCTCCACCGTCAATGGCAAGGACGGCACGGTCAAGAGCCGCATTGTTCCGACGCTGACCCCCGGCTCCATCGCCACCGACCCGCGTTCCTGCACGCAGTACATCGTCACGGAATACGGTATGGTCAACCTCAAGGGCCTGTCCACATGGGAGAGGGCAGAGGCGCTGATCGGCATAGCGCATCCCGATTTCCGCGAGGATCTGATCGCTTCCGCGGAGAAAATGGGGATCTGGCGCAAGAGCAACCGTTGATTTGTTGTCACGCAAAAAGAGAAGGATATCCCTGCGGATATCCTTCTCTTTTTGAATAATCTTTTATATGTTATCTCGGTAAATTATGCTTGCATATTGCAGGGAAATGCGGTAAAATAATAGCGGACTAGTATAACTATGCATTTTTTCCAATAGTCGAATACCTGTTTTGCGGATTCTTCAGAAAGGAGGCGGGCAGGATGTATTCGATTGGTGACAAAATCGTGCATCCGATGCACGGCGCCGGTGTGATCGAGCGCATCGTTGACGAAAAGATCAGCGGAAAACTGATCCAGTTCTATGTATTCAAAATGCCCGTCTCCGGTTTGACGCTGAAGATACCGACCGCCAATACCGAAGCCATCGGCATCCGGAGCATCCTTTCTGCGGACGCGATCGAGGCGGTCATCTCCAAGATCCCCGGTCTCGGCGTGGATATGACTGCCAATTGGAACCACCGTTACCGCGAGAATATGGAGCGCATCAAAAGCGGCAATCTGGTCGAGGTATCCGGCGTGATCAAGGCTTTGATGCACCGTGACAACGAACGCGGCCTTTCCAACGGCGAGCGAAAAATGCTCCACAGTGCAAAGCAGATCCTGATTTCCGAAATCGTGCTTTCCGAGGGAATGGAATATTCCGACGCGGAGGCGCGTATCAATACCGTGATGATGGCAAAGGAGAGCGCGTGCGAATGAAGTTCTGGCAGAAACTGTTCCCCGATCATCGTCCTGTAAAGCCCCGCTGCTCGGCAATTATCGCCGCAGCGGGTTCTTCTCGTCGTATGGAAGGGGAGAACAAACTGCTGCTGCCGCTGGGCGGAAAACCCGTTCTGGCGCACACCCTGCAAGCTGTTGACGCTGCCGCCGGTGTGGACGAGATCATCATCGCCGCGCGAGAAGAGGATCTTGTCCGTTTTGCGGAGCTTTGCAAGACATGGGGGATCAAAAAACCGGTCAAGGTCGTTGCCGGCGGAAAAACGCGGGAAGAATCCGTTCTCCGCGCCGCCATCGAGGCGGATCCCGACGCCAATCTGCTTGCCGTGCAGGACGGCGCGCGCCCCTTCACCACGCCGGAGCTGATCGACGAGGTCATTGAATCAGCGCGCGTGCATTTTGCCGCGGCCCCCGCGCTTCCGGTCAAGGACACGATCAAGGTCGCGGTGGACGGTATCGTGCGCAATACGCCGGATCGTTCGCTGCTCTACGCCGTGCAGACACCGCAGGTGTTCGATGCGCAGCTTCTGCGCGCAGCCCTGACCTCCGCCATAGAGGCAGGAGCAGTTCTGACCGACGATTGTTCTGCTGTGGAGCGGCTTGGCAAGGAAATATACTTGACAGAAGGTTTGGAAGAAAACATCAAGATCACCACGCCGTGGGACATGATTCTGGCGGAGGCGATCCTGGAGAGGAAAGAGGGTTGACCCCCTCTTTTTCTTTGCACGGAGGAAAACATGACAAATTTACGCATCGGTCACGGTTATGACGTTCACCGCCTCACGACAGGCCGCAAGCTGATCCTCGGCGGCGTGCAGATTCCGCACGAATACGGGCTGGATGGACACTCCGACGCGGACGTGCTGATCCATGCCATCATGGACGCCCTGCTGGGCGCGGCGGCATTGGGGGACATCGGTAAGCATTTCCCCGACAGCGACCCGGCCTACAAGGGCATATCCAGTGTGACGCTTCTTCGCTTGGTGGGCGCTCTGCTGTGCGACGAAGGCTATTCGATCGTCAACATTGACGCGACGGTACTGGCGCAAGCGCCCAAGCTCGCGCCGCACATCGAGGCAATGCGCCGCTGTATCGCCAAGGCGCTGGAGCTTGATGTCATGCGCGTCAGCGTCAAAGCGACCACCGAGGAGGGCTTAGGCTTTACCGGAGAGCGGAAAGGCATCGCCGCCCACGCCGTCGCTCTGATTGAGAAAAACTAATCTTTTGTTCAATATCATACGGTTTTGCTTAAACGCACCCATTGGGAAAGCACCGTCTTGTTTGACTCAGCGGGAGAGGGATCGGTCCACCGGTTCCTCTCCCGCTGTTTCGCGCTCCGGGGAAGGGAGGCCGGCGTGGCGCGGAACGCCCCGTCCGCGCGTGTCATATCATGCGGTAAAGGGGGAATCGACATGGATCATTATCTACTCACCGCCCGCTCGATCACGCACGCGCAGCAGATGGCCCAGATCCTTGCCCGTGCCGGCGTCGGCGCGACCATGCGCCGCGTGAGCAACAGTCTGACAGGCAGCGGCTGCGGATATACTTTGCAGGTGGGGGAGAGCAAATTTCGCCGCGCGTACGATGCGCTGCGAGAGGGCGGCGTACGTCCTGTGAAGGTGTTCCGGGTCAGCGGCGGTGAAATGCGCGAGGTGCTGCCGTGATCTATCTTGACAGTGCGGCGACTTCGTTTCGCAAGCCGCAGGCCGTGCGTGCCGCGATGCAGCGCGCAATGCAGACCATGAGTTCGCCCGGGCGCGGCGGATACGCAAGCGCACACGCGGCGGAGGAGCTGCTCTTCCGGACACGCACCTTGGCGGCGGAGCTTTTCGGCGTACCGGATGCGCAGCGCGTGATCTTCACGGGAAACGCAACACACGGCCTGAACATCGCCATCAAGAGCGTCGTCCCCGTTGGCGGACGCGCCGTCGTTTCCGCGTGGGAGCACAACGCGGTCGTGCGTCCGCTCCATGCGCTGAACGCCGAGACCGCCGTTGCCGCGGCGCCGCTGTTTGACGACGAAGCCTGCGTTCGCGCGTTCACGAAGGAGATCCGGCGCGGAGCGGACGCGGTGATCTGCACGGCGGCGTCCAACGTGTTCGGATATATCCTGCCGATCAACGAGATTTCCGCTGTCTGCCGCAGGATGCGCGTGCCGCTGATCGTTGACGCGTCGCAGTCTGCGGGCGCTCTGGCGCTGGATCTGTCCGCTTTGGAGGCGGCGTTTGTCGCCATGCCCGGTCACAAGGGGCTGTACGGGCCGCAGGGGACAGGGCTCCTGTTTTGCTCGGCGGACGCCAAGCCGCTGATGGAGGGCGGCACCGGCAGCGCGTCCCTCATGCCGGAAATGCCGGATTTCCTGCCGGACCGGCTGGAGGCCGGCACGCATAACGTCCCGGGGATCGCCGGTCTGGAGGCCGGGCTTCGTTTTGTCCGCAGCACCACGCCGGAGCGCATCATGCGCCACGAACGGCGGCTCATCCGTCGCGCGGCAGACGGCCTTCGCGCGCTCAGCGGCGTACACGTTTTTGCCGCGGAAGACCCGTCAAAACAGCTTGGCGTGCTGTCGTTCACGGCGGACGGCCGCGAGCCGGAGGAACTGGCGCATACTCTCGCGCAGCGGGGCGTCGCTGTGCGCGCGGGGCTGCACTGCGCGCCGCTCGCCCATCGCAGCGCGGGGACGGCGCCGCTCGGAACGGTTCGCATCAGCGTGTCCGCCTTCAGCACAGATGCGGAGATCGACGGATTTTTACGGGAAATCCGCGGCATACTGGCATTGTGACCAAAAGGGAAGACGTAATTCATGGAAAATTCACGCCCACACCGTTGCATTTTTTCTGCGCTTATATTAGAATAAGTTAAATTGTGTAATTATGCGCTTGAACAGTTGGATGAAACGGGGTGGCTTTTTTGTCGTCAATATTTGAAGGCGTATTGCGTTATATCAGTACGATCGCGCTGACCGACTGGCTTGATATCGTGCTGCTCGCCTATCTGATTTATCGCACGCTGCTGCTTGTGGGGCGTTCCCGCGCGGCGAACCTAGGCAAAGGCGTCATCGCCTTTCTCTTTGTGCTCGCGTTGTCCGTTTTCTTCCACTTGAATACGATCAACGCGATCCTCAAAGCCATTCTGACGTGGGGCATCATAGGCTCGGTCGTGATTTTCCAGCCGGAGATCCGCCGCCTGCTCGAGCAAGTCGGCTCCAGCAAGCTCAGCTCGTTGAATCCGTTCGCCCGCGCGCAGCGCACCGGCGTGCTTGAGAGCGTCATCGCGCAGACTGTGGACGCCTGCGCCGAAATGTCCGATTCGCACACCGGTATGCTGATGGTGTTCGAGCGCAACATCAATCTTGACGATTATATCCGCACGGGAACCGTCGTCGACGCGCAGATCTCGAGCCAGCTTTTGAAGAACATTTTCTTCGTAAAGGCGGCGATGCACGACGGCGCGGTCATCGTGCGCAACGGGAGACTGCTTGCGGCGGGCTGCATCCTGCCCTTGTCCCACAACGTCAACATCAGCCGCGATCTCGGCACGCGCCATCGCGCCGGCATCGGCATGAGCGAGAACTCCGACGCGGTCGTTCTGATCGTATCGGAAGAGACCGGCGCCATCTCGGTCGCCATAGGCGGCGTTCTGAAACGTCACCTGACGCCGCAGACGCTGACAAAGCTGCTTTCCAACGAACTCATCCCCGCCGAGGACGAGGAGAAGAAGGAGAAGTTCCGGATTCGCCTGCCGTGGCAGCGCAAGCAGAAAGAGGAGGCGGACGAAGATGCAGATCAGTAACGTCAGACGCGCGCTCTACATCGTCATTTCGATTTTGGTGTCGTTTGCGCTTTGGTATTATGTAAATAGCGAGTCCAGCGTCGACCTGACGCTGGAGGACATCCCGGTCGAGTTCCTCAATGCCGAGACCGCGCTTGCCAATAAGGGCTTTGTTCTGATCGACGGCGGCGACGCAACGGTCGACCTTGTGCTGACGATGCCGCGCAGCATGGTCCTTCAGTTCGATTCCGCGCGGCTGCACCTTTACGCGAACCTGATCTCCGTCAACTCCACGGGCGCACAGTCGATCTCGTATTCCATTGCGTATCCGCCCGGCGTCAGCCCGAATCAGATCTCGGTCAAGTCGCCCACCGTGCAGACGGTATCGGTGCGCGTAGGCGACCTGTTCCGCAAGAACGATATCGAGATCCGCGTCAATCTTGTCGGCAATGTGGCTGACGGATACGCCGCCGGCAGGGTCAAGACGCTGCCGGGCACGCTGGAGATCTGGGGCCAGCAAAGCGATGTGACCCGCGTCAGCTATGCGCAGGTCACGCTGAATATCGCCAACGCCTCGGCGACGATCAACGAGCAGCTTCCGTTCGAGCTGTACGACGAGAACGATCAGCTCATCGAAAGCAGCAGCATCCACTCGGCGAGCGATACGGTGCAGGTGACGATGCCGGTCATTTCCGCGACGGAGGTCCCGCTCGTGGTCAACTTCATCGAGGAGCCCGGCGTCCGCGAGGACAGCTTTGACTATTATCTCGACGTTTCATCCGTCACGCTGTCCGGCGACGCCGACCAGATCGCAGAGGTCCGCGAGCTTGTGCTCGGCGAGGTCGGCCTTTCGGAGATCGAAGACCGGCAGAGTATCACGTTTGACATCCCGATCCCCGAGGGGCTGACAAACCTGAGCGGCGTGAGCACCGCGACGCTGACGATCACAAACCGCGCCGTCACGACCGCAAGCCGCACCGTGACGGACTTTGACTACGCGAACTTTGTCGAAGACGAGCGGATCGTCGAGGTCGTCACTTCGTCGCTGAACATCGTGCTGCGCGGCGCGCGGGAGACGCTGGAGGAGATATCCGCCGAGGATATCACCGCCCTGGCCGACCTTACCGATGTAGCGAACGCAAGCGGGACCTATACCGTTCCCGCCGACATCCGGATCGCGGGCGATCCCGACGTCGGCTTCCCGGAAACCTACCAGCTCACTGTTCGGATCAGCACGCCGGCCGACGAAGCCTCAGAGGCCGAAGAAACGGGGGATAGAGAGGCATGAAGCAGATTGCAACCGTGGAACGGCTGACTCAGGACGGCCGCGCTGAAATCGTCGTCGCGCGTCAATCCGCCTGTGCGCACGACTGTCACGAATGCGCCGGCTGCGGAGGCACCGTTGCTCCCATTCGCGCCGTGGTGGACAATCCCGTCTGCGCGCAGGCCGGGCAGAAGGTCGTGGTCGAAAGCAGCTCGCGCCAGATGTTCGGCGTGATCCTGCTGGTCTATATGCTGCCCGTGGCGCTGTTTTTCATCGCTTATTTCGCCGTCGCGTCGTTTGGTACCGCGGTTTCCGTCACGGTTTCGATCCTCGCCTTTTTCTGCGGGATCGTGCCTGCGGTTCTTTACGACCGACGCATCCGGCGCAGCGGCGGGATGCGCTTCACCATCGTGCAGGCGTTCTGACGTGTTCGGCTATATCCGACCCGCCGCGCATCGGCTGAGCGGCGAAGAAAACGAACGGTTCCACGCAGCCTACTGCGGGTTGTGCCATACGCTTGGACGGCGGTATGGCTTTGCCGCCCGATTTCTGCTCAATTTTGACTTCACGTTTCTTGCGATCCTTCTTTCCCTCGGCACGCAAACGAGCTGTGTCTGCCGCCGCTGTATCGCGCATCCCTGCCGGGGCTGCGGCACAATTGCCGCATCGGCGGCGTTGGATGCGGCCGCGGCGCAGAGCGTGGTCCTGTCCTGGTGGCAGATACAGGACCATATCGCGGATCACGGATTCTGGTCCGGATTGAAGTATCGTCTTGCCGCGCTGCTGCTCCGCGGCGCATATCGCAAGGCGCGCGCAGACGCGTCAGACTTCGACATGACGGTTCGTCAGCGCCTGCATGAGCTGAGCGAACGGGAAAGGGAGCAGTGCGCATCTCTCGACGCAGCCGCGGAACCGTTCGCCGTGCTGCTTTCGGAAGTCGCCTCAACACAGAGCGACGAAACAAAGCGCCGGATCTACCGGCAACTGTTCTACCATCTCGGGCGATGGATCTATCTTGTTGACGCGGCGGATGATTTTCGGGACGATGCAAGGAACGGCAACTACAATCCGCTGCGCTGCCGCTATTCGATCGACGGCGACACCCTGCCGGACGCGGTGCGCCTTGAGCTCGGAGAGACGCTGGACGCTTCGATCCGGCAGATGGCGGGCGCCTATGCGCTGCTTGACGCGGGAGAGTGGACAAGCGTATTGGACAGTATATTCTATGATAGCCTCTACGGGATCGGCGGAGCGGTCCTCAAAGGGATATATCGCAAGCCTTCGCGCTTCCGGCGCGATCGAACTACGGAAGGAGAAACGGCATGAGCGATCCTTATAAAGTCCTGAATGTCTCGCCCAATGCCTCAGACGACGAGATCAAGCACGCCTATCGTGAGCTTGCCCGGAAGTACCACCCGGACAACTATCACGACAACCCGCTCGCGGATCTTGCGCAGGAGAAAATGAAAGAGATCAACGAGGCGTACGAGCAGGTTCAGCGCCAGCGCAAGGCGCGCTCGTCCTATGACGCCCAGCGGGGCTCTTACTCGCAAAGCTCCTATTCCTACGGCGGCGCGTCCGGTCAGGCCGACAGCTCCGATCCGCTCCTGCAGCAGGTACGGGCTGCGATCAACAGCGGAGATATCACGCGGGCCGAGCGCCTTCTGAATGAGGCGCAGGCGCACGGCGCGGAGTGGAATTTCCTCATGGGCGTGGTCTGCACCCGCCGCGGCTGGATGGACGAGGCGAAGCAGTACTTTCAAAACGCCTGCCGCATGGACCCCAACAACGCCGAGTACCGTCAGGCGCTTCAGATGTTCAACAACAGCGGGTACCAGCCCGCGGGCTTTCGCAGCTTCGGCTCAATGACCTACGGCAGCGACGACTGTCTGCGTATGTGCGCAGCGTGGTCCTGCTGTATGCTCAGCGGCGGAAGATGCTGTATCTTCTAAACAAAGGAGAGAGAATTTCACATGGTCAAAAGCATGACCGGCTACGGCCGGGCAAGACAAACCCTGAACGGACGCGATATCACCGTTGAAGTGCGCAGCGTCAACAACCGGTATCTCGACGTTACGGTGAAGCTGCCGCGCGCGTACATCTTCACCGAGGACGCGATCAAAAAGCGCGTCCAGAGCGCGGTCTCCCGCGGCAAGGTCGATGTGTTCATCAGCATCGACTCCACCGGGGCGGACGAAACCGTCGTCACCGTCAACGAGCCTCTGGCCGCGTCCTATCTCGCAGCGCTTCGAACCATTGCCTCTCTGGGCGGCGACGGGATGCGCGGCGCGTATTCCGCGGCAGACGTCGCCCGTTTTCCCGACGTTCTGACCGTCACCAAGGCGGAGAGCGATCTGGAAAGCGTGCAGGCGGATATCTGCGCCGTCGCCGACGAGGCGCTTTGCGCGTACAACGCGATGCGCGCCGTCGAGGGTGAAAAGCTGGCGGCGGACATCGGCTCGCGTCTGGACGCCATTGAGACGCTGACCGGCAAGGTCGAGGCGCGTTCTCCCGAGACCGTGCGGGAATACCGCGAAAAGCTGACCGCGCGGATGCAGGAGATCCTGCAAAGCACCACCATTGAGGAGACGCGCATCCTTGCCGAGGCCGCCATCTACGCCGACAAGGTCGCTGTGGACGAGGAAACCGTGCGGCTGCGCAGCCACGTTTCCCAGCTTCGCGGGATGCTGGCCTCCGATGAGCCGATGGGCCGCAAGATGGACTTCCTCATCCAGGAGGTCAACCGTGAGAGCAATACCGTCGGTTCCAAGTGCAACGATGTGGAGATCGCCCGCGTCGTCGTCGAGCTGAAAGCGGAGGTCGAGAAGATCCGCGAGCAGGTCCAGAACATCGAGTGAGGGATCCGCCATGCAGCTCATTAACATAGGATTCGGAAACATGGTTTCCGCCGAGCGGATGCTTGCCGTGGTCTCTCCGGACTCCGCTCCGATCAAGCGCCTCATTCAGGAGTCACGCGAGCGCGGTATGCTGATCGACGCAACCTACGGCCGCAAAACAGCGGCGGTTTTCATCATGGACAGCGACCACGTTGTCCTCTCCGCCATCCCGGCAGACAAGATCGTATCCCGCACGGGCATCGAAGTGCTCGGCAATCTGGACGAGGAGGATCCAAATGCAGACAGGTAAGACATTCATCATCTCCGGCCCGTCCGGCGTCGGAAAGAGCACGGTGCTTCACGAGCTGTTCAAGAACCGTGACGATCTCTACTTCTCCATTTCCGCTACCACGCGCGAGCCACGCGAGGGCGAAGTGGACGGCGTACACTATCACTTCATCACCGTACAGCGCTTTCAGGAGCTGATCGAGGCGGACGCGCTGCTGGAATACGCGGAGTACGTCGGCAACTTCTACGGCACGCCGAAAAAGTACGTTGACCGTGCGATGAACGACGGCAAGGACGTCATTCTTGACATTGAGGTGCAGGGTGCGCTTCAGGTCAAGACAAAGCGTCCGGAAACCATTCGGATTTTCATTGCCCCGCCGTCCTGGGAAGAACTGGAGCGCCGCCTGACCAGCCGCGGAACTGACAGCCCGGAAAAGGTGCAGAAACGTCTGCTGCGCGCCAAGACCGAGCTTCAGACAGCCGACGTCTACGACTATTTTGTCATCAACGACTCCGTGGAGAACGCTGTGCGCGAGATCAACGCCATCATGCTTGCAGAGCACTGCAAACCCGCCGACCGTATGAAGATACTCAGTGAATGATTTGAATTTCAAGAAAGAAGGAAACCTATTATGATGCTCTATCCCGCAATGTCCAAGCTGAACGAAAACGTCCCCAACCGCTATCTGCTCGTCAACGTCGTCGCGCGCCGTGCGCGTCAGATCGCCGAGGCCGCCGACGAGGCCGGCGAACCGCTGGACGAAAAGCCCGTCACCTCCGCGCTGCATGAGATCGCCGACGGCAAGATCACTGCCGCCGACGTTGATATCACCATCAAGCGTTGAGCGCCGAGCTTGCGCAAATCGCGGTCAGCGGCATTCCGTATTCCGCTGACCGCGCGTACACCTATCTGGTTCCCGAACAGCTTCGCGGGAAGGTCGGCGGCGGGATGCGCGTCACCGTGCCGTTTGGCCGCGGCAACCGCCGCAGCGAAGGCTTCGTGCTGGGCCTGTCGCAGGGCAGCGCGGAGCCGGTCTATAAGCCGATCGACGATGTGCTGGACGACGCGCCGTTGATGGGCGAGGAAATGCTTCGCCTTGTCCGATGGATGAAGGCGCGGTATTTCTGCACCTATTACGACGCGATCCGCACCATCCTGCCGTCCGGCGTATGGTTCCGCTACACGGAAGTCTGGCGCATTGCCGATGGTCTGGACCCTGCGCTGGCGCTCGCCGCCGCTGCGCCCGACAGCGCCGAGTATGCGATCCTGCGCGAGCTTGCCGCGGCAGGGAAGGCGAACATGGACGCTCTGGTCAGGCTCTGCGGCGAAGATGCGTCCGCGGCGCTCAAGACCTTGTCCGGCAAGTCTCTGGTCACGATGGAGAAGACCGCCGTACAAGCGGTCAGTGACAAGCGCGTCTGTATGGTCTCCCTCGCCATGGACAGCGAAAGCGCTCGTGCGGCGGTGGAAAAACCTCCAAAGTCCTCTGTACGCCGCGCGATCGTCGATCTGCTCTGTTCACAGGGCACGCTCTCGAACGCCGACCTCTGCTACTACACCGGAACGACGACCCGAACGCTCGGCAAAATGGAAAAGGACGGCATTCTGCGTTTTTCCAAGACGGAGGTCCTGCGAGTCCCGCATTATGAACTCGCAGAAAGCGCGCCGGACATCGTCCTCAGCGAAGAACAGCAGGGCGCTTTCGAGGGACTCGACGCGCTTGCGCGATGCGGCGAAGCAAAGGTCGCGCTCCTGCACGGCGTGACGGCAAGCGGCAAAACGCAGGTTTATATCCGCCTGATCCAGGAAACGCTGAAACGCGGAAAAACGGCGCTGCTGCTCGTTCCGGAGATCGCGCTTACGCCGCAGATGATGGCGAAGTTCACCGCTTACTTCGGCAACGAGGTCGCCATGCTCCACAGCGGCCTGCGGTTGACCGAACGCTATGACCAGTGGAAGCGCATCCGTCGCGGCGACGTCAAAGTCGTTCTCGGGACGCGATCCGCGGTTTTCGCGCCGCTGGAGAACATCGGCGTCATCATCATGGACGAGGAGCAGGAGGGGACTTATTCCTCCGAGAACACGCCGCGCTATCATACGCGGGACATTGCGCAGTTTCGCTGCGCCAGACATGACGCGCTGCTGCTGCTCGGTTCTGCAACGCCGACGGTGGAAACGTCGTATTACGCGCGAAACGGTCGCTATCAAGTATTTCACCTTTACAGCAGATACAACGCGCACAGCCTGCCCGCCGTCACCATCGCGGATATGCGGCAGGAGTTGCGCGCGGGAAACGACAGCATTCTGAGCGCGCCGCTCCGCGCGGCGCTGTCGGAGAACATAGCGCGCGGCGAGCAAAGCATCCTCTTTCTCAACCGCCGCGGCAACGCGCGTATGCTGCTGTGCGGCGATTGCGGCTCGGTTCCCGAGTGCCCGCGGTGCAGCGTACCGCTGACCTACCACTCCGCGAACCGGCGCCTGATGTGCCACTACTGCGGCTTCTCGCGCCCGGCTTACGACCGCTGTCCCGATTGCGGCGCGCCCATGCGCCCGATCGGTGCGGGAACGCAGAAGGTGGAGCAGGAGCTCGCAAGCGTCTTTCCGGGCGTAACGATCCTGCGCATGGATGCGGATACCGTCGGCGCGTCCCACGGTCACGAAAAGCTGCTGCGGCAGTTTGAGACGGAACGCGTCCCCATCCTGCTCGGCACGCAGATGGTCGCAAAGGGGCTGGACTTCGAGAATGTCACGCTGGTCGGCGTACTGGCGGCGGACCTGTCGCTGTATGTAGAGAACTATCGCGCCGCGGAGCGCACATTCAGCCTGCTTTCGCAGGTTGTGGGGCGCGCGGGGCGCGGCAGCAAGCAGGGCAGGGCGGTCATCCAGACCTACACGCCCGACAACGACGTGATCCGTGCCGCCGCCGCGCAGGATTACGAGGCTTTCTATCAAAGCGAGATCCGTATGCGAAAGCTGCGCAATTGCCCACCCTTTGCCGATCTCATCACGATGACCGTCACCGGCGCGGATGAGGCGCAGGTGTATCGCGCTGCGGCGACGCTGCGCGACGCGCTCCGCGAGGAGCTTAGCCGGCGCAGCGAGTTGCGGACGCTGAACGCCGAAGTCCTCGGGCCGGCAGGCGCGCCGATCCTCAAGATCAACAACCGTTACCGTTACCGCGTTTTTATCGTTTCCAGGAACACAAGCGACCTGCGGCGGCTGATCAGCGAGTTTTTGTTCGCGTTTTATCGCCACAGTGAAAACCGCAGTCTCGACATTTTTGCCGATTGTAATGCTTTAGAATAAAGGGAGAACACATTATGGCTATTCGCAAGATCGTAGAGCGGGGAGACCCCGTTCTGGAAAAGACCTGCCGCCCCGTGACCGAGTTCAACGCGCGGCTTCACACGCTGCTCGACGACATGGCGGAGACGCTGGAGGAGTCCGGCGGCGTTGGGCTTGCCGCGCCCCAGGTCGGTATTCTGCGTCGCGTCTGCATCGTTGAAGACAGCGAGGGCGAAATCATCGAGCTCATCAACCCGGAGATCGTGTACACGGAAGGCGAGCAGACGGGTCTGGAAGGCTGCCTGAGCATTCCGGGCCGCTACGGCATCGTCACGCGTCCGTATGTCGTCCGCGTCCGCGCGCAGGACCGTGACGGCGCTTTCTTCGAGATCGAGGACGAGGATCTGACCGCGCGTTGCTTCTGCCATGAGATCGAGCACCTCGACGGGCACCTCTACACCGACCACTGCGACCACCTCCTCAGCGAAGAAGAGCTGGAGCAGTATGTCAAGGATCATCCGGACGAATTTGGGGAGGACGAATGAGGATCGTCTTTATGGGAACGCCCGATTTTGCCGTCGCCACGCTCCGCCGCCTGGTGGAGGACGGACACGAAATCGTCGGCGTATTCACACAGCCGGACAAGCCCGGCAATCGCAAAAAGCTGACCGCGCCGCCTGTAAAAGACTATGCCTTGTCAGTCGGACTGCCTGTTTATCAGCCGGATTCCATGCGTGATCCGGCTGCTTTGGCGTTGCTGCGCTCGCTTGCTCCCGAGCTGACGGTCGTTGCGGCATACGGACAGATCCTGCCGGAGGATGTGCTGAACGTTCCGACGCTTGGCAGCATCAACGTCCACGGCTCGATCCTGCCGAAGTACCGCGGCGCAGCCCCCATCAACCGCGCGATCCTGAACGGCGCGCGGGAAACCGGCATCACCATCATGCACATGGCAAAAAAGCTGGACGCGGGGGACATCATCTCCATCCGCGCAACGCCCATCGACCCGGACGAAGACGCCGTGCAGCTTTTCGCGCGGCTTGCGGAGATCGGAGCCGACCTGCTCAGCGAGACCATCCCGTCTATCGCAAACGGTACCGCGCCGCGCATCAAGCAGAATGACGCGGAATCGACCTATGCCGCCATGCTTTCGCGCGAGATGTCGCCCCTCGACTGGAACAAATCCGCGGAGGAGAACGTCAATCAGGTACGCGCCCTGGTTCCGTGGCCCTGCGCTACGATGACGCTGGACGGCAAGCCCGCCAAGGTGTGGCGCGCCGTTCGCGGCGGTGAAACAAGCGATGCGCCCGGCACGTTCCGCGCTACCAGGCGCGGGATCGAATGCGCCTGCGGCGACGGGAAATGCATCGTCGTCACGGAACTGCAATGCGAGGGCGGCAAGCGTATGGCGGCGGGCGCGTGGCTCAACGGCAAGCGAGTCGCGCCCGGTACGGTGATCGCATGAGCGCGCGCTTAATTGCGCTGCGCGTCCTGACCGCCTGCCGCAGGAACAACGCCTGGGCGGATGCGGCGCTTGCCGCGGAACTGGCGCGCGAGCCAATGAACGCGGCGGACGCGGCGCTTGCCAGCCGGATCGTCTACGGCGTGCTGCAAAACCGTATGCTGCTGGACTTTTACCTTTCAGCGTATTGTTCCCAGCGGCTGGACCATCTACAGCAGCCCCTGCCCGACGTCCTTCGCATCGGCGCGTATCAGATCCTGTTTTTGGACAAGGTGCCGGATCACGCCGCCGTCAGCGAGGCGGTGGAGCAGGCGAAGGCGAACAAGCGCGGCGCGGCGGCCGGATTGGTCAACGCCGTGCTGCGAAAGCTGTCACAGAACAAAGGAAAGCTGCCCGCGCTGCCGGAGGGCGCCGCGGAGCGTCTCTCTATCGAAACCAGCCACCCGCGATGGCTGACGGAGCGGCTGATCGCGCTGCTCGGCTTTGACGACGCAGCCGCCTTCCTGCGCGCCGACAATGCCGTCGCGCCCATCACGGCGCAGGTCAATCCGCTCAAAACCACGGCTGAGAGGCTTTTGGACGAGCTGCACGGCGCGGGGATCGACGCAAAGCCGCATCCGTGGGTCCCTGACTGTCTGGAACTCCGGGGCGCCGGCGATCTGACGACCCTGCCCGCGTTCTACCGCGGCGAATTCCTTGTGCAGGACGCGGCGGCGCGGCTCGTATCGCTCGCCGCGGGCGTGACGGCGGATATGGCGGTGCTGGACGTTTGCGCTGCGCCGGGCGGGAAGAGCTTTTCCGCCGCATTTGCCATGGGGAACCGCGGCAGGATCGTATCCTGCGACCTACATGAGAACAAGCTCAAGCGTATCCACGACGGCGCGCGCCGTCTGGGGATCGACATTGTGGAAACACAGACGGCGGACGGGCGCGTGTTCTGCGAAGCGTGGAAAGACGCCTTTGACGTCGTGCTCTGCGACGTGCCCTGTTCTGGGCTTGGCATCATCCGCAAGAAGCCTGATATCCGCTACAAGGATCCGGCGCCGCTTGCCGGCCTTCCGGATATCCAGCGGGCGATCCTGTCCAACGCCGCGCGCTATGTCAAGCCGGGCGGCGTACTGGTCTACTCGACCTGCACGATCCTGCCGGAGGAGAACGAGCACGTGACGGACGCGTTCCTGTCGGAAAACGGAGCGTTCCGCTATGAGGCGTTCTCTTTGCCCGACGGCAGGGTGGATGGGCGTTTGACGCTCCTGCCGCACACACATGAAACAGACGGATTCTATATCGCAAAGATGAGAAAAGAAGCATGAATGACATCAAAAGCATGACGCGTGACGAGATCACGGCCGAGATCAAGCAGATGGGGGAAGCAGGCTTTCGCGGAAAGCAGATCTACTCCTGGCTGCACAGGGGAGCGACGGACTTCGAGCAAATGAGCGACCTCTCCAGGCCGCTGCGTCAAAAGCTGGAGGAGCGCTATTATATCACTGCGCCCAAGGTCGCGCGCAAACAGGTTTCGCGCCTTGACGGAACGATCAAGTATCTCTGGGAACTGATGGACGGCAACTGCATCGAGACGGTGCTCATGTCGTACCACCACGGGAACACCGTTTGCATTTCCACGCAGGTGGGCTGTCGCATGGGCTGCAAGTTCTGCGCGTCCACCATCGCGGGAAAGGTGCGCGACCTCACGCCGTCCGAGATGCTCGACCAGGTGCTCTTCACCCAACTGGATTCCGGCATGGAGATCTCCAACATCGTGCTTATGGGGATCGGAGAGCCGACAGACAATCTGGATAACGTTCTGCGTTTCCTCGAGCTTGTGAACTCTCCGGATGGCATGAACATCGGTATGCGGCACATCTCGCTGTCCACCTGCGGCGTGGTGCCGGGGATCGACCGTCTTGCGGAGCTGGGTCTGCAGCTCACGCTGTCCGTTTCCCTGCACGCGCCCGACTCGCAGACACGCTCGCGCATCATGCCTGTGAACAACGCCTATGACGTTGAGGAGCTGTTCGACGCCTGCCACCGCTATTTCCGCAAGACCGGGCGCCGCATCTCCTTTGAATACGCCATGATCGACGGCGTAAACGACAGCGACGCGCAGGCGGATCTGCTGGCGAAAAAGATCCACGGTATGCCGGCGCACGTCAATCTGATCCCGCTCAACGACGTGGTGGAGAGCGAATTCAAGCCAAGCCGGCGCGTCGCCGCGTTCCAGAAGCGTCTGGAATCGCACGGCGTAACGGCGACGGTGCGCCGCAGCCTCGGCGGCGATATTGATGCGTCCTGCGGGCAGCTGCGCCGCAAGGCGCAGTTGGAAGCGTCCCGGAAAAAGCAAACGAAAGGGGAAGAGGAAGCATGAGAGCATGGGGTATCACGGACGTAGGGCTGAAGCGACGTGAAAACCAGGATACCTATGCGTTTGAAACGTTCGGCGCTTCGAATTCCATCGTTGCCGTCGTCTGTGACGGCATGGGCGGCGTCAGCGGCGGGCAGATCGCCAGCACGCTGGCGGTCTCGACCTATCTGAACGCGCTGCACGCGCTTGCCCGGCCGGAAATGGCCCTGGAGCAGGTACGCGAGATGCAGCGCGCCTGTGTCGCGCTTGCAAACCGCGCGGTGTTTGAGCGTTCGCAGGCGTCGAACGAATATCGCGGAATGGGGACCACGCTGGTTTCCGCCATCGTTTCGCGCGATGTGGCTGTCGTCGCCAACGTCGGAGACAGCCGCGCTTATCACATCGGCTCAAACGGCATACGCCGGATCACGCACGACCATTCCGTCGTCGCGGAGATGATCGCGTCCGGCGAGATCACGCCCGAGCAGGCGCGCACACACCCCAATCGCAACCTGATTACCCGCGCGCTCGGTCCGGAGGACGAGATCAACTGCGACACCTATATCGTTCCGCTCGTGCAGGGCGACTGCCTTTTGCTCTGCACGGACGGCATGACCGGCACCGCTCTGGACGAGGAGCTGCTGGATGCTGTCCGCTCCACCACGGACGGCGACGCTGCGCTCTCCCGGCTCCTTGAGATCGCCAAAAGCCGCGGCGCGCCCGACAACGTGACTGCCGTCCTCATCCGCAACGACGCAGAGGAGGTGGGCGCGGATGGATAACATGATCGGAAAGCTGCTGGACAACCGGTATGAGATCCTCGACGTCATCGGGCGCGGCGGTATGGCGATGGTCTACCGGGCGACGGACCGTCGGCTGAACCGTCCCGTTGCGGTCAAGATCCTGCGCAGCGACCTTGCGGACGACGCAGAGTTCCGCCGCCGCTTCCGTGATGAAGCGCAGGCGGTCGCCATGCTGTCCCATCCGAATATCGTATCCGTTTATGACGTGTCACGCGGCGAGACCGAGTATATCGTCATGGAACTGATCGAGGGGATCACGCTCAAGCAGTATATGGAGCGCCGCGGCAAGCTGAACTGGCGCGAGGCGCTGCACTTTATCACCCAGATCATGCGCGGACTCAGCCACGCGCACTCCCGCGGTATCATCCACCGCGACATCAAGCCTCAGAATATCATGATCCTGCGCGACGGCAGCGTAAAGATCGCTGATTTTGGCATTGCGCGCCTGGAGTCCGCCGCGCAGCAGACCATGACGCAGGAGGCGCTCGGCTCCGTCCACTATATCTCACCGGAGCAGGCGAAGGGCGACCGTACGGACGCGCGCTCGGACATCTATTCCGCGGGCGTCGTGCTTTACGAGATGCTCACGAGCCGTCTGCCCTTTGAGGGCGACAGCGCCGTCTCCGTTGCGATCCAGCACCTGAGCTCTGTTCCGCTCTCACCCTGCGAGGTCGATCCCACGCTGCCGCTGGCTTTGGAAAAGATCTGCATGAAAGCCATGTCGAGCGATATCGACAAACGCTATCCGACGGCGGACGCAATGGTTGCCGATCTGGAGGAGTTCCGGAAGAATCCGGATACGACCCTCGGCTTTACCATTGAGGAGCTGCACGAAAAGGACATGGATGATCCGACGCAGCCTCTCCCCGTATCCAAGGTGAAGAATATCGCGTCTCATCTTTCTCGCACAGAGAAGGACGGCGAAGGGGACGTTACCGAATCCGAGCAGCCTGTGCTGCCGAAAGCGCTCATTGCCGTTGCCATCATAGCGGTCTCCATCGCCGCTCTTGTTGGATTGTGGCATTTTGTGCTTGACAGCTTCGAGAACGTCGAGCCCGTCAAAACGGAATTCGTCGTGCCGAGCCTTGTCGGAAAGAGCGTCGAGGAGGCGGAGGCGGACGAAGAGATCCGCGACGTGTTTACCATTGTCACCGTAGGCCAGCGCGCCAGCTCCGAATACGCCGCCGGCAAGATCATCGAGCAGACGCCTGCCGCCGGCAGAACGGTGCGCGAAAACCGCGAGATCTCCGTCTTCATCAGCACAGGCGTCAAATCCGCCGAGATGCCGAACGTCGTCAATCAGGAGCACCGCGCCGCAAAGATCATTCTGCGCGAATTGGGGCTGAATCTGGAGGTCAACGTCTCCACCGAGGAGTACAGCAGCACGGTCTCCGCGGGCTATGTCATCCGCAGCAATCCCGCGGCCGGCGAAACCCTGCAGGAAGGGGACGTGGTCATGCTGGTTCTCAGCAAAGGCCCGGAAACGCCTACGGCGACCGTGCCCGGCCTGACCAACATTCCCCTCGAACAGGCGCAGAAGATGGTCAGCGACCTTGGACTGGTCTGCCTGATCGAATACGCGCACGACGATACGGTGCCCGCGGATAACGTCATCAGCCAGAGCATCCCCGTCGCCACGCGCGTGGAGCAGGGAAGCTCTGTCAAGCTGGTCGTCAGCCTTGGGCCTGAGGTCACGAAGGATATCGTGCCGGAGCCCCCCGAAGCCCTTGCGAGCGAGGAACCCGAAGCCGCAGAAGCTGCCGTAGAGACGGAGGCGGACGCGTGACCGGACGGATCTATAAGTCGCTCAGCGGTTTCTACTATGTGGACACTGAGGACGGGCCGCTGACCTGCCGCGCACGCGGAAAATTCCGCAAAGCCGGCGTTTCTCCTCTGGTTGGCGACCGTGTGGAATGTACCGCGCTCGGCGGCGGGGAAGGCGTGCTGGAATCCATTCTCCCGCGGCGCAACGCGTTCGACCGTCCGGCCGTGGCAAACATCGACCAGCTTGTGATCGTCGCGTCCGAAGCGATCCCGCACACAGAGCCGTATCTGGTTGACCGCATGACCGCGATCGCCGCCCTCAAGGGCTGCGACGTGCTGATCTGCGTCAACAAATGCGACCTCGCCTCCGGCAAAGAACTCCAATCGTACTACGAGCGGGCGGGTTATCCGGTGTGCTGTGTCAGCGCCGCGACGGGGGATGGCATGGAAACGCTAAGAAATGCCATATCCGGCAAGCTAAACGCCTTTACAGGTAATTCCGGCGTAGGCAAGTCCAGCATACTCAATGCGCTCGACCCGTCCTTTCATTTAAAGGTAGGCGAGGTCAGTCAGGCGCTGGGCCGCGGGAAGCACACGACACGGCACGTCGAGCTGTTCCGGCTTGAAAACGGCGCAGAGATCATCGACACGCCCGGCTTTTCCTCCTTTGACGTCGACACGCTGAGCCTTGCGCTCAAGCAGGATCTGCCAAATACCTTCCCGGATTTTGCGCCCTATCTGGACGGCTGTCGTTTTGTCGGGTGCAGCCACACAAAGGAAAAGGGCTGCGCCGTGCTGAACGCGCTGCGCCGCGGCGAGATCGTCAAGGGACGGCACGAAAGCTATCTGCGTCTCTACGAGGAGCTGAAAAACCTCAAAGAATGGAACGTATAAAAGAAACGGCCGTTGGGCCGTTTCTTTTTTGCCTGTGACCGTCCATGCCTCCCTGCAATACAATGGAATACAAGGCCGGAGAGGGGCGATGCATGATGTGTTGGAGAGACTGGAAGCTGATCGGCTTGCTCGCGCTTGCGCTGGGCGCCGCCATCCTGATCACCGCGATCTTTCCCGTGGGGTTTCTGATGTTCCTCACGGCGCTGCTGCTGATCCTCTGCGGCGTTGGGCTGATCAAAAGGAGGTAGGAAGATGAAGGTCGTCGTCTGGAAATCGCCGCGCGCGCTGCGCGGGATACTTGGCCGCCTGTTCGGCATCAAAAAGGACAGCTGAGGGCATATCTTCGTCCGCTTTGGCATAGAGTGGAGCAACACTACGCCAAAGGAGACGAGTACCATGGAATTGGAACTGCAAAAGGAGCAATTCAATTGCTACCTTCCTGCGCCGCCGCAGAGCCTTACGCTGGAGGAAACGGCAGAGACCATCGTGCCGGACCGCGATCCCGACGTCGGACGCATCATTGACGCTGGCGCGTGTCTTCTGCTGCAAAGCCATGCCATCGCAGACGGCAAGCTGACGGCAAGCGGGACGGTCGAAGTGACGCTGCTCTACGCCGCGGAGGACGCGGTATCTCCGCGCGCGCTGCACTACGCTCTGCCTTTCGAGCACAGCGTCAAGCTGCCGGACGGCTGTGACAAGGCGTGTCTGAGCGGACAGGTCTGCAATGTGGAGGTCCGGCTTTTGAATCCGCGCAAGCTGTTTACCCGGCTGGATGTGGATTGGCGCATCACGCCCTACTGCCGCAGTGTGCTAACCACCTGCGGAGAGATCGAAGAGGAGGCGCAGTACGCCATCCAAACGCTTTGCGAGCGCTATGACGTATCGCTGATCCGCTGTGTATGCGAACGAAGCTTTACCTTTTCGGATGAATTGACGCTCTCCGGCGGAAAAGATCCGATCGAACAGCTTCTGTCCCACCGCGCCAGGCTGCGGGTGACCGAGGCGAAGCTGCTCGGCAGCAAGGTCCTTCTCAAGGGAGTCGCCTGCCTGTCCCTGCTTTACGCCAACGCTGGCGGAAAGCTGTGCTCTTACGCGGAAGAGCTGCCGTTTTCGCAGATCTTTGACTGCGACGAAGATCTGAGCGGAGAGGGAAACGTCGACGTCGTGTTGAATCTCATCGCAGCCGAGGTACATAGCGGGGAAGAATCGGGTCGAAACGTTGCTGTGAAGCTGTTTCTCCACGCCGCGCTCGTCATACGGGAGCCGGCGCGCGTCTGCTGCATCAGCGACCTGTACAGCACGACCTATGCGCTGAACGCTCAGCTGCAAACGGTATCCTTGCACCAGGAGCCGCGCGTCAGTACGGTGACGCAGAGCGTGCGCGAGCAGCTTGACGCCGGGACAGAGGTCAGCGCTGTGCTTGCCGCGGACGTCTGCTTCGGCAGCGTCGGTCTGCACGCCGAGGGCGGCAAAACGGTGCTGCGGGCGGCGGCAACGCTCTCCATCCTCTATCTGGACGACACGGAAACGCCGCTTTCGCTGCGGAGGCGTGTCGAGATCGCCGCGGAGGTCAACGCCGATCCGGACGCGCAGATCAGCGTGGACGGCATTTGTGCGGACGATATCACCGCCGCGCTCAACACCGGCGGCGTTGAGCTTCGTTTTACCGCCTCGTTTACGCTTCGTTGCGCGGAGACGATCGAGTGCGCCTGCCTGACGGCGCTCAGCGCCGAGCCTCTGGAGCAAAACGGAAACGCGCCCTCCCTTGTCCTGCGCGCGCTGCGGGAGGGGGAGACCCTTTGGGACGTCGCCAAGCAATACCTCACGACCGCAGAAGCGATCCTTGCCGCAAATGAGTTGACAGACGGCGTGCTTCCCGAAGCGGGACGGATGCTGCTGATCCCGTGCAGCCGCTGAGGGGAGGGAAGATGCATGACGAATAACAATTCACAGATCTATCAGGATATTGCCACGCGTACCTCGGGCGACATTTACATCGGCGTCGTCGGACCCGTCCGCGCGGGCAAGTCCACGTTTATCAAGCGTTTCATGGAAACGCAGGTGATCCCGAACATCGACAACGTCTATCGCCGCGAGCGCGCAAAGGATGAACTGCCGCAAAGCGGCTCGGGGCGCATGGTCATGACGTCGGAGCCGAAATTCGTTCCGGAAGAGGCTGTCGATATCTCTCTGGGTGATGGCGCGAGCTGTTCTGTCCGGCTCATCGACTGCGTTGGCTACATGGTTCCCGGCGCCGACGGCGGCGCGGACGGGGACCTTCCCCGCATGGTATCGACCCCTTGGTCGGAGCAGGCGCTCTCCATGGCGGAGGCGGCCGAGCTTGGCACAAAGCGCGTGATCCGCGAACACGCCACCATCGGCGTCGTCGTCACAACGGATGGGAGCATCACCGATATCCCGCGCGAAGCGTACACAGAGGCCGAGGGGCGCGTGATCCGCGAGCTGCAGGAGCTTGGCAAACCGTTTCTGGTGCTGCTCAACGCCGCCGATCCTGCGTCGGAACGCTCCCGCGCGCTGGCGGATAACATCGCCGCGACCTACGGCGTAACCTGTCTGCCGGTCAACTGTCTTCTGCTGGACGACGCAACCGTGGAAGAGATTCTGAAAGCGATCCTGTACGAATTCCCCCTGGCCGAATTGACGCTGCGGATCCCGTCGTGGGTAGAGGCGCTTCCGGCGGATCATGCCATCAAGTGCGGGCTGTACCGCACCGTACGCGAAAGTGCCAACGGCCTTCGCTGCATTCGTCAGGTTCCTGACGCCATCGCCTCAATGGCAGCATTTGACGGGATCAGCGACGCGAAGATCACGTCCATCCAGCTCGGAAGCGGCGTTGCACAGGCGGAGCTTCAGCTTCCGCGCGCATTGTTCTATCAAACGCTCAGCGAACAATCCGGTTTTCCTGTCAACGGGGACGGCGATCTCATGTCGCTGCTCACGGAGCTGTCCAAGGTCAAGTCGGAGTATGACAAGGTCGCGCAGGCGGTGCAGGATGCGCGAGACACCGGCTACGGCATTGTCGTGCCGACTGTCGACGAGCTGGATCTGCAGGAGCCGGAAATCATGCGGCAGGGAGGACGCTACGGTGTACGCCTCAAGGCGAGCGCGCCCAGCATCCATATGATCCGCGCCGATATTGAAACCACGGTTTCTCCGATCGTCGGGAACGAGAAGCAGTCCGAGGACATGGTCAACTATCTCTTGCAGGAGTTCGAAGGCGATACGACAAAGATCTGGCAGTCAAACATCTTTGGCAGAAGCTTCCACGAGATCGTCAATGAAGACCTGCAGGCAAAGCTCAAGCACATGCCGGACGACGCACGCAAGAAGCTGCGCGAAACGCTGGAACGCATCATCAACGAGGGCAGCGGCGGATTGATCTGCATCATTCTCTGAGCCCTCTGAAAAAGATATTCAACCCGCTGTGCAGTCGATGCACAGCGGGTTGAACGTTAAGCAGATATTTTGTTCAATCGCTCTTTTTCGGCGGCTTGACCTTGGACAGGGGATTGGCGCGGGCGGCAACACGAAGCGCCTCGTTGTCGATATGGGTATAGATTTCCGTGGTGTTCAGATGCTCGTGACCCAAAACCTCTTGCACGGCGCGCACGTCCACGCCGTTTTGCAGCATCAGCGTCGCTGCGGTGTGACGCAGCTTATGCGACGAGTACTGCGTGGCGTCCAGTCCGGCAGCCGTAATGTGCTTTTTTACCAGAGCGTGTACGGTGGATTTGCTGATGCGTTCATTCCGGCTGGACAAAAACAGCGCGTCCTGATCCCGTCCCATGATCGGCCTGCGCACGGCGAGATACGCGTTGAGCGCGTCCATACAGGCGCTGTTCAGATAGACAATACGCACTTTGTTGCCTTTGCCGAGCACACGCAGCGCTTCATCCTGGATATCGGGCAGATTCAGCCCGCACAGCTCCGAAATCCGCAAGCCGCAGTTCAGAAACAGGGTCAGGATCGCGTAATCCCGTTCACGGTTCGGCCCGTCGACCGCGTCCAGTAAATGCAGGCTTTCATCCAGCGTCAAATACTTCGGAAGATTCTTTCGCAGCTTGGGCGTGTCCATCTCCTTGACAGGATTTTGTTCAATCCAATGCACTTTGTTTGTCAAATACCCGTAAAACGAACGGATCGTAGATATTTTGCGCGCTCTCGATGCGGCGGACAGGCCATAGTTTGTGCGGCTGCTGTTCTGATGCTGCGCTCGTTCGCGGCTGAGATAGCTCATATAACCGTACACGTCTGTCAACGTAACAGATCGGATGAAATCCAGATCTACGTCCATGATATCAATGTCGTTGAACGCAGAGCCTTTCAGCGAAGGATCGCGGGACATCTTCAGATAACGAAAGAAATTGCGCAAATCAAGGAAGTATTCGTCGACGGTTTTTTGTGAATGCGCCTTGATCGTCTCATGGTACGAAAGGAAATCACGCAGGATCTCCGGCGCCTCGCTTCGATAATCAATCATTGAATCATCTCCTTGAGTGGAATCCGACTCTGCCGGCCAGCTTCGTTATATTTATCATAACGCGCTCCCTGTCAAAAATCAATCCCCTATTTTAAACAAAGTTTTTATTTTGTTCAATGTCGTGTATTTGTGTTTTATGATGGCTATGCCCTCGCCTGTCCTGCCGCTTGTTGCCCGTCAATAAAACACGCTCCTTTGGGACAGACTATACCAAACAAAAGGAGCGTGTTTTATGAGTTATATTCCATGCAGCGCAAATTGCCGCTATCAAAACGACGGGCTCTGCGGGCTTGATCACGCAGGCACAGCCGGAATGTCCACAGACTCCTCCTGCGCCTGCCTTCACTATGTTCCGAACAACAGCGTGCTCAGGAACGCACAATTTCACGGAGCGCTTCCGCAATATTCGATACCTCGATCAATTGCAGACCTTTGATCTGTGCCGGCTGCATGGCATGATGCTTCGGCACGATGCAGCGCTCAAAACCGAGCCGCTGCACCTCGCTCAGGCGCTGGCTCAGATGGCTGACGCTTCGCACTTCTCCGGTCAGGCCGACCTCCCCCATCGCCGCCACACGGCTGCCGATCGGCTTATCGAGATAGCTGGACGCCAAAGCCAGAATTGCGGCAAGATCGGCAGCGGGTTCATCCAGCGTCAATCCGCCAATGACGTTTAAATACGCATCGCAGGATGATATTTTCAGCGCGCCGCGCTTTTCCAGCACCGCCATGAGCATGGCGGCACGGTTGTAGTCGAAGCCGTTGCTGGAGCGCCGCGGGACATTCTGCGACGCCGGAGCAAGCAGCGCCTGGATCTCAGCCAAAACCGGGCGCGCGCCCTCCATCACGCAAGTCACGCAAGTGCCGCTCGCGTCCTGCGGGCGTCCGGAAAGAAGCATCTCGGACGGATTCGGGACCTCGGCAAGCCCTTCGCTGCGCATTTCAAAGACGCCGATCTCGTTGGTCGCGCCGAAACGGTTCTTTGCTGCGCGCAGAATGCGGTAGGTCATGTGCTGGTCGCCTTCAAAGTACAGCACGCAGTCCACCATATGCTCGAGAACCTTCGGACCGGCGATGGATCCTTCCTTATTGACGTGGCCGATCACGAACACCGTGATCCCCTGCCCTTTGGCCAGCTGCATCAGCGCCATGGTGCAATCCTTCACCTGGCTGACGCTGCCTGCGGGCGAATCCAACGTCTCGTTGCACATCGTCTGGATCGAATCTACGATGAGCACGTCCGGGCGCTCCTCCTGCACAGATTCCAGCACGTCGCCGAGATTTGTCTCTGACAAGACAAACAGCTTGTCAGAGGTAACAATCAGGCGCTTTGCACGCATCTTGAGCTGATGCGGGGACTCCTCACCCGATACATACAGCACCTTATTCTGCTCGCAGAGCTTTCCGCAGATCTGAAGCATCAGCGTGGATTTGCCGATCCCCGGCGCGCCGCCTACGAGCACAAGAGAGCCTTTGACCGCGCCGCCGCCAAGCACGCGGTCAAGCTCACCCATGCCGGTGGAAAAACGCACATCCTCCTCCACGCTGAGATCGTCGATCGGGTGCGCCTTGGCGCGCGGGAACATGGGCCCTCTCCCCTTCGTCGCCACGGGCGTCTTGGGCGCAGCCTGCTCAACGATGGTGTTCCACGCGCCGCAGCTCGGGCAGCAGCCCGACCATTTGGACGTCTCGTTGCCGCAATCCGTGCAGAAAAAGGTGCTTGTTTTCCTCTTCATGGTTCGTCCTCCGTGTTCAATAGCCCCGCCGTAACGGCAAGCACGATTTTCTTCTGATGCTCCGGCTGCTGCAGGCGCGCGGCCTCGTCCGCGTTGGATAGAAACCCGCACTCCACCAGGATCGCCGGGCAATTGACATTCTTCATCAGGTACACCGTCTTGTCGATCGGTTTTTCAATTTTATCAGCGAAATTTACGCCGATATTCAGCGTTTCCTGCACAGAATGCGCCAGAATAGCGCTTTGCTCTGTCGGTGCATAAAACGCCTGCGCGCCCTGTACGCGCGGAGACGACGGCAAGCTGTTTTGATGAATGCTGACCAGCACCGCGCCCGCCGTACCGTTTACAAGCGACACGCGGTTTTTCAGATCGGACGCCTTCTTCTGCCGCAGCGTCTGCGCGCCGTCGGAATAGATGGACACGTCGTCCGTCCTGGTCAGCACGGTGCTTTTCCCCAGCAAGCGCAGGAGTCTGTCGAGCCGCAGCGCTATGGAAAGATTGATACCGCTTTCCTTTACGCCGTCTGAGGAAACCGCGCCGCCGTCCTCCCCGCCGTGTCCGGCGTCCAGAACATAAACCGCATCCTCATGGAACGCTGCGTTCATGGCAGGCCGCGCCTCGTCGCGCAGCAGCCTGAGCGTCGTCCCAAACAGGATCAAGGCAGAAACCGCGCAAAAAAAGACGGTTCGCAGTTTGACCGTGATAAACAAGATCCCACCCCCACGCGAGGATATGCGGGCGCGGCGTCCGATAGACCGATTATAACAGGCGCGGGGCAAAAAGAAAAGCCCCGTCGCCATTTTTGGCCGCGCGGCATAGCATGAAGGGAGCAGACGCTCAATTCAAATTAAGGAGGAACCATTCTTGGAAACCGCTAAAAAGGCAGGCGCGGCGACGGACGCCGCTCTCCGCTGCGGCGAGGGCGCGGGCTCGCTGCCCGGCGTATGTGCACCGCTTGCCTTTCCCTATATTCCGATGCAGGAGAACGATCCCCCGCGCTATTCGCAAAACGACGCGATGCGCGCCGGAACCTTGTTTCCGGGGCTTGATCTGCCGTTCCATAAGGAGATCCGCTCCCGTTTTCCCAATGCCGACCCGGCGCTGACGGAGCTGATGGCGCTGGACTTTGCGATCCAGGAGCTCGGCCTTTACCTGACCACCCATGCCGATGACCGTGAAGCATTAGAGCTTTACTGGTCCTATATTCGCTTGGGAAAACAAGGGCGTGAAAAGTACGTCGAGCAGTACGGCCCGCTGTGCCTGACCGACGTCACACCCGGCAGCTTCAAATGGCTCAACGATCCATGGCCTTGGGATTTGGGAGGGAATGACTGATGTTTGTATACGAGAAAAAGCTGCAATACCCGGTCAAGATCGCCACGCCGAACCCGAAGCTGGCGGCGGTCATCATCAGCCAATACGGCGGGCCGGACGGCGAGCTAGGCGCGTCGATGCGATACCTCAGCCAGCGTTTCTCCATGCCCTACCCCGAACTCAAGGGCCTGCTGACCGACATCGGCACGGAGGAACTGGGACATCTTGAGATGGTCGGCGCGATCATTCACCAGCTCACGCGCGACCTGAATGACGAACAGATCAGAACCGCGGGGTTCGACGCTTACTTTGTGGATCGTACCACAGGCGTCTATCCCACCGCCGCGTCCGGCTTCCCGTGGAGCGCGGCGAGTATGGCGGTCAAGGGCGACGTGATCGCCGACCTGACAGAAGACCTTGCCGCCGAGCAGAAGGCGCGCGTCACTTACGACAACATCCTGCGCCTGTCCGACGACCCCGACGTGAATGACGTCATCAAGTTCCTGCGCGAGCGGGAGATTGTCCACTTCCAACGCTTTGGCGAAGGCCTGCGCCTTGCCAAAGAAAAGATGAACGCAAAGAACGTCTACTACCTCAACCCCAGCTTTGATTGATAAAACGACGCCGCCGATGAAGAAAATCATCGGCGGCGTCGTTCTCTGTTCACTTTTCAGATCATCTCGCGGTTCACGTTGCGAAACCGGCGAATCACGCATTCGCCGCAAAGCCGTTGAACCACGCGCGCTCGTCGAAAGGCTTTTTTCTCGGCGCCGCGACCGGCTCCTCCGCCACGCCGACGGGCAGGAAGCAGACCAGCTCGTAACCCTCGGGCACGCCGAGGATGCGCGCCATCTGCTCGCCGATGCGCTCCTCGTTGGTGAGGTAACCCTCGTACCAGCAGCTCTGGTAGCCCAGCTCCACGATGGCAAGCAGCATATTCTCGATCGCGGCGGCGTAGTCCTGCACGGCGTAGCAGGTGTTGCGGTAGACGGCGACCCGCTCTGTCAGCACGAAGATCGCGGCGGGCGCGGTCTCCCCGATGGGCGGACGGCGCAGGTGCAGAAGCTCGTGCAGCAGCGCGGGATCGTCCACGGCGATCAGACTCGTCGTCTGCCGGTTGCAGGCGGAGGGCGCATCCAGCCCCGCCTGCAGGATCTTCATCAGATCCTCGCGCGGGACTCTCGTGGGCTTGTACTTCCCTCTGTAGCTGTGGCGGCTGTAGATGGCGTCCAGTACGTCCATGGCGCGCCCCTTACTGCCCGCAGGCGGCTCGGAACTCCGTCCAGTTGCGGTTGTAGGCGTCGTTCGCCGCCTCAGAGACGTTCTGGATGATTTCGCCGGAGCTGACGGAATCCGGCACGACCAGCGAGGGATCGACGATGTCGTCCGCCGCGCCGGTGGTGTTGTAGTAGCCGATGTACTCCATGCAGGTCTTGCTGACCTCCGGCTCGAGGATGTAGTTGAGGAACTCGAACGCCGCCTGTTTGTTCGGCGCGTTGACCGGCACGAACGCCGCCATGATGCCGAAGCCCAGCCCCTCCTCGGGGTAGACGACCTTGAGGTCGGGGTTCTCGGACATGACCTGCGTGACCTGCGAGGTGTAGAGGAACGCGGCGGTCGCCTCGCCGTTGAGCAGCGAATCCTGCGTATTGTCGTCCTGAATGAGGCGGATATTCGGTGCGAGGTCGAGCAGCTTCTCCCCCGCCTGCGCGATGACGTCCAGATCCTCCTCGTTCATGCTCTTGCCCATCGACAGCAGCGTGATGCCGTTGATGACGCGATAGTTCGCCGTGATGGCGACGGAGTCGCGCAGGGCGGGGTTCCAGAGGTCGTTGTAGCCCTTGATCTCAAAGCCAACCGCCGCGGGGTCGTAAACGATCAGCGGGATGCCCGCGCCGTAGGGCACGGTGTACTTGTCTTCGGGATCGTAGAACTGCCCCTGATAGAGCGGGTTGATGTTGCCGAAATTGGAAACGGCGTTCTTGTCGATCTCGGAAACCAGTCCCTCCTGCACCGCCTGCTCGATGATGTAGTCGTCGGCGATGACCACGTCGTAGTCCCCGCCCTTGGCGGCGGAGAGTTTTTCAAGCATCGTCTCGTCGTAGTCGAAGTTGGAGTAGACGATCTTGACGCCGGTGCGCTCGGTGAAGCCGTCGAGCACCTCCTGCGGGAACATGGACTCCCAAGTGTAAAGCACGAGCTGCTTCGACTCCTCCTTCTTGCCGCCGCAGCCCGCGAGGGACAACAGCAGCAGGGCGGCGCAGAGCAGCGCGATCTGTTTTTTCATCATGTTGAAATCTCCTTTGTGTTATCGTTTATCGTCCGTCCCGCTCCTTCTCCCCAGGGCGGAGGACGCGAGCTGGATCAGAATGACCGTGATAAGGATGATGGTGCACAGCGCGTTGATCTCCGGCGTGACGCCGGTGCGGATCTGCGTATAGACCTTGATGGGTAGCGTCGAGAGCGTCGGCCCGTTGACGAAGATGCTGATGACCACGTCGTCGAAGCTCATGGCGAACGAGAGGATGCAGCCGGAGAGCACCGCGGGCAGGATCAGCGGCAGCGTGACGTCGAAAAACGCGCGCACGGGAGACGCGCCAAGATCGCGCGCCGCCTCCTCGATGGATTTGTCGATGCCGACAAGCCGCGCCTTGACCATCAGAAAAACATACGGGATGCAGAACGAGGTGTGCGCGATGATGAGCGTCGTCCAGCCGAACGGCAGGCGCAGCAGCGAAAAGAACGCCATGAACACCATGCCGAGGATGATCTCCGGCAGCATAATCGGTACGGTGGAGAGGTACTCCATCATGCCCTTCGTCCTGTAGTGAACCCGCGCCATGCCGAGCGCGCCGAGCGTGCCGATGACGGCGGCGGCAAGCGCGCTGACAAAGCCGAGGATCAGGCTGTTGCGCAGCGCCTCCATGAGGGCGGCGTCCTTTGCCAGCGCCTCGTACCAGCGCAGCGAAAACCCCTTCCACGCCACGGGGAGCTTGGCGTCGTTGAACGAAAAGAGCACCACCACGGCGATGGGCAGATAATTGATGAACAGAACGAGCGCCAGATAGCATTTGGAGAGCGAATATTTCTTCATCAGAACATCCCCTCCAACTCACTCGTGCCGGTCAGCCGGCGATACAGCCAGAGCAGCAGCGTCGTCATGGCGGCAAGCACCAGCGCCAGCGCAGCGGCGAACGGCTGGTTGCCGCCGCGGGTCATCTGATCCTGGATCAGGCTGCCCACCAGCACGATCTTGTTCCCGCCGAGGATGTCCGCGATGAAGAACAGCCCCATCGACGGCACAAAGGTCAGAATCACGCCGCTCATCAGCCCCGGCAGGGTCATGCGCAGGGTGATCGTGAGGAAGGCTCGCGCGGGGGACGCGCCGAGATCACGCGCCGCCTCCACCAGCGTCCAGTCCATCTTCTCCACGCTGGTATAGACAGCGAGGATCATAAACGGAAGCAGCGCGTAGACCATGCCGATGAGCACGGCGGGATAGGAGTACAAAATCTTCAACGGTTCGTCGATAAAGCCCAGCCTCAGCAGAAGCGTGTTCAGCGTACCCTTCGCCTGCAGGAGGATGATCCAGCCGTAGAGCCGGATGAGAGAGCTTGTCCAGAACGGCACCATGATAAGGAAGGTCACGATGCGCTTTCCCCTCTCGCTCAGCCGCCCCATGAAATAGCCGAAGGGATAGCCGATCAGCGCATTGAGCGCCGTCGTCGCAAGAGCGAGGCGGAGCGACTCACGAAAGCATCGGATGTACACCGGGTCGCGCATTTTGGCGAAATTATCCAGCGAAAATGCCCAGCGGAAGCCTGTGCCCGCCTCGTTTTGCGCAAAGCTGACGGTGACCATGTACAGCACCGGGCCAAGCACGAACACCAGCGTGAAGGCATAGAGCGGAGCGATGCAGAGCCACCAGCGGTCTTTTTTCACAGCGCAGCCTCCCTGTCCACCAGAACGGCGGCGTCGGCGCGCCAGTGGAGGTACACGGTCTCCCCCGGCGCAGCGTCAAAGTGGATGCCCTGACGCGTGATGATAACCTCGTTCCCGTCAGGCAGCCGCACGGGGATGCGCAGCATACCTCCGGCGAAGCTGTTCGCGTCCACCACGCCCTGAATGCACACGTCCAGCGGTTCCTGGGAAATACCGACGTTCTCCCCGCGCACCGCGAGCGTCAGCGCTTCGCCCGGCGCGACGGGCCGGCCGTTCCCCGCGGCGTGCATCGTCCCATACGGCGAGCGCAGCAGCACGACGCCGTCCTGTTCCCGCACCGCTGTGCCGTGCAGCACGTTGGCGGAGCCGACAAACTTTGCGACGTAACTGGTGAGCGGGCGGTCATAAATATCGTTGGGCGCGCCCTGCTGCTCGATCCTGCCGCCGCGCAGCACCACGATCCGGTCGGACATATTGATGGCTTCCTCCTGATCGTGGGTGACGTAGATGAAGGTCGTGCCAAGCTGCTGCTGGAGCTTCTTCAGCTCGTACTGCATCTGCCGGCGAAGCTGGAGATCCAGTGCGCCAAGCGGCTCGTCAAGTAAAAGTACTTTCGGGTGGTTGATGAGCGAACGGGCTATGGCGACGCGCTGGCGCTGGCCGCCGGAAAGCTGAGCGGGCGTCTTTTTCTCGCTGCCGGTCATCTGCACCATATCGAGCGCGTCGTGTACGCGCAGCTCGGTCTCGCGTTTGTCTATGCCGCGGATCTTGAGCGCGTAAGCGACGTTCTGCCAAACGGTCATGTGCGGAAAAAGCGCGTAGCTCTGGAACACGGTGTTGACGTCACGCTTTTCCGGCGGATCGTCGACCACGCTGCGCCCCTGCAAAAGGATCTCCCCGCCGTCGGGCTCGGTAAGCCCCGCGATGATGCGCAGGATGGTCGTCTTGCCGCAACCCGACGCGCCGAGCAGCGTGACAAACTCACCTTCCCGTACGCCAAGGTCGATGCCGCGGAGGACCGGAACGCCATCATATTCCTTTGTAATGTTGCGCAGCTCGAGGATCATGCCGCTTTCGCTGTTTTCCATGCCAAACTCCGAATCATTTCAATCTTGTATCTGAATATTTTACAAGATTCTTCAATTGATGTCAACGAATATCCCGGTCGAAAAGCAGAAGAAAAGGACGCGGGACCCGCGTCCTTTTCTTCTGTATTTTGTTTCGTCACGCCATCTTGGTCTTGAGGCCTTCGAGCCGGTTGAGCGCCTCGATCAGCGTCTCGTCCTTCTTGGCGAAGTGGACGCGCACGATGTTCTGCACGTTCTCGCGGAAGAACGACGTGCCGGGCACGCAGGCGACGCCCACCTTGACCGCCATCTCCTCGCAGAACTCGACGTCGGTCTGGCCCTTCTTCATATACGGGCCGATGTCCACGAGCGTGAAGTAGGTGCCCTGCGGATCGGTGAACGGGATGCCAAGGTTACGTAGGCCGTCCGTAAAGAGCTTCTTCATGTGAGCGTAGTGCGCCTGGAAGTCGACGTAGTAGCTGTCCGGCATCTCCAGACCGACGACCGCCGCCTCCATCAGCGGGGACGCCGCGCCGACGGTGTTGAAGTCGTGGTACTGCTTGATGCGGATCATGATCTCCTCGGGCGCGATCGCATAGCCGAGACGCCAGCCGGTGATGGAGTAGGTCTTGGAAAGGCTGGAGCAGCTGACCGTGCGCTCCCACATACCGGGCAGGGAGTTCATGTAGATGTGCTTGTTGTCGTCATAGACGATGTGCTCGTACGGCTCGTCCATGATGGCATAGACGTCGTACTTGATGCAGAGGTCGGCAATGAGCTTCAGCTCGTCATAGGTGAAGACCTTGCCGCTGGGGTTGGACGGATTGCAGATCAGGATCGCCTTGATCCCCTGCTTAAAAGCGTCCTCCAGCACGTTCGGGTCGAAACCGAAGGCCGGCGGCACCAGCGGGATATAGATCGGCTCGCAGTCCGCCAGAATGAGCTGGGCGTGATAGTTCTCGAAATACGGGCTGAACAGGGCAACCTTGTCGCCGGGGTTGGTCAGCGCGAAGATGGTGTCGACCATCGCCTCGGTGGAGCCGATGGTCACGACGACCTCGGTCTCGGGGTCGAGCGTACGTCCCATGAAACGGCCGCACTTCTGGCACAGCGCGCGGCGGAAGTTCGGCGCGCCCATGGTGATCGGGTACTGGTGGGGGCCGAGGGCGCTGACTTCGGCAAGACGGTCCGTCATCGCCTTGGGCGGGTCAAAATCAGGGAAGCCCTGAGAAAGGTTGATGGCGTTGTTCGCAATTGCGATACGCGTCATGCGGCGGATGACCGACTCGGTGAAGAGCTTGTTGCGTCTGCTCATTTCTTTCATACTGTTCCCTCTCTCGCGTTTCAGGGCGCGTCCCCTTTTATCTTAGAGTTTTATTATAACACTTTAACGCGTCAACGCAAGAAAAAAATTGTTGCGTGTCGCACAATAATGTTATAATGTCACAATCCATATTTATCGTATTTATCCATCCCGGCCATATCGCGGACCGGCTGACGATGCGCCAGCCGGTCCTGTTTCCGTTATTTTCCGCAGCCGCAGGAGCTTCCGCCGGTGCTGTTTTCGCAAACCGCGTCCGTCGGGAAGAACGAATCCACCGGGAATTCCACATCCGCGAAGATCGCACAGGGATCCTCCGCGCTGCCGATGCCGGCGACGGTGCACTCCTCGGTGGGGATGCAGTAGTCGTACACGGGGATCAGCAGCTGGGTGTCGCGCTCAAGACGCACGATTGAGAACTGGCCCAGAGACACGCAGACGCGGCGGCTCTGCGACTCGTCGAGCACCAGAGGTTCGTCAAACGCCGCGAGGATGCCCTCCGGTACGCCGGTCAGCACGCCGGGAACATAGTGACAGCTCTCGGCGAAGCCCGCGCTGAGCAGAAGCGGGTCGATGACCTCGACATACGCCGTGGGCAGGTCGGCGGTCAGATCAAGCTGGACGTCCAGCTCGTCGGCGACCGGCTCGGACGAGAATATCTTCGCCCCGCTCTCCCCGCCGCAGAGGATGACGCGCTTGCCGAAGGTCGCCAGCCCGACGATATCGGTCGACCGGGTGCTGCCGGTAAGCGCCTGCAGGGTGATCTTGTAATAGAAGCGCATATCGACGGTGTAGTAGCCGCGGTTGAAGTTCACCGGTTCCACGTCCACGAAGGTGTAAAGCAGCTCCGCGCTGCCGCCGCGGATGCCCTGCGCCGAGGCCAGCACGCTCTGCGCCGACTGCGTGGGATAGAACCGCAGATCCTCGATGCAGTCCTTGTCTCGGCAGGATGAGAATATCTTTTTCGTATGGATGCAGACCGCCTCGCGCACGCCGCCCATGCCGCTGACCGGTCCGGCCGTCACTTTTTCAGCCATAGCAATACCTCCACTAAGTACGGATTTGAAAGTCTGGCTTTCAATTCAGTGTATGCCCCGTGCGGAGGTTGGTGCGGAAAGAAGGCTGTACAAACCGCAAAAAAAATGCTATACTGCTATTTGAATGAAAGGAGGCCATGCTCTATGACGCCTTACGGTTTTATTCGCAGCAAAAACGAGATCAAATATCTGATCCTTTATATCGCCGAGCGGCTGATCGAGCCGGTCAGCTTTGAAGTCATACAGGAATTGACGATGTGCGACCCCGCCATTGATTTCTTCGAGTTTTCCGAATGTCTCAATTACCTCGTCCGCACCGAGCACATGACCTGCTCCGAGGACGACCTGTATGCCATCACAAGAAAGGGCGTGGAGAATGGACGCGCGTGCGCGGACGAGATCCCCTACTCGGTCCGGCTCAACGCGGAAAAGCTGGTCAACGCGCAGAACCAGAAAATCAAGCGCGCACGGCAGGTGATCTCGCAGGTCAGGCCCCGCAGCAAAACGACCTTCACCGTCAAGCTCCGCCTGAACGACGACTACGGCATCCCCGTCTGGATGATGGAGCTGCTTGTGCCGGACGAAAAGAAGGCAAACGACCTCGCCCAGCGCTTTCAGGACAGCGCCGAGCAAATGTACAGCCAGATGATCGGTCTGTTGTTCCCGCCGGAACACAAGGAATAAACGAAAGAGGAAGGGCGATCCCCTTCCTCTTTCGTTTCACTTGACCACAACGTTCTCATCGCCGAGTACGCGCCGCATCTCGCGCACCAGCGATTCGTGCAGATCGCAGGTCGTTCCGACCAGCTTGCCCGTGTCGGCGAGACGGATCTTGATCGTGTTCCCGCCGCCCTCGAACATATACAGCACACGGCGAAAATGCTCCATCTGGGGGCAATCCATCGACGGGAAGCGAAGATAGAGCGTTTTTGCCGTTTTTTCAGGCGCTGTTTCGGGTAAAACCGCCATTTTTTCGTTCATCGGGTGCGCAAAATCGCACATGAGCTGCGGCGCTTTCTCGTCGCGCACCGACAGCCTGCCGCGCACCTGGATCACCGATCCCACGCGCAGGTAGCTTCCGTAGTTCTCCAGACAGCGCGTGAAACACAAAAGCTCCATCGAGCCGGTGTCGTCCTCCAGCGTGACATACGCCATCAGCGAATTGTTGCGCGTGGTTTTCGTCTTGCTCACGGTCACGACGCCCGCAAGCGTTACCTGCTGCCCGTCCGCAAAGACGGTCGGCCCGCCCTCCTGCGCGAAATCGTCGCGGATCCTGCCGATGCTCGCCGCGCCGATCGCACGCGCCGCCGCGCGGTAGGCGTCCATCGGATGACCGGAGAGGTACAGCCCCGTGGTCTCCTTTTCCATGCGCATCAGCTCGACGGCAGGGTACTCCTCAACATCCGGAAGCACCAGCGCCGACTGCTGCGGCGTTTCCACGCCCATGCCGAAGAAGTCGATCTGCCCCTCCAGATTGGCGCGTTTGCTGCCGGCGATGCCGTCCATAACCTTTTCGAACACGGCGATGAGCTGTGCGCGGCGATAGCCCATCGAATCAAACGCGCCAGCACGGATCAGACTCTCCACGGCGCGCTTGTTCATATCCGTGCCGTCCATGCGCTCGCAGAAAATCTGGAAATCGGTGAACGGCCCGTTCGCGTCGCGCTCCGCCGTCATGCGCGCGATCAATCCGCGTCCGATGCCCTTGATGGCGGCAAGACCAAAGCGGATGCCGCCCTCCTCTACCGTGAAGCCCGCGCCGGAGCGGTTGACGTCCGGCGGCAGCAGCGCGACTCCGTTGTCCTTGCACTCGCCGAAATAGTCGTTGACCTTTTCGGATACATCCAGCACGCTGGAGAGCAGGGCCGCCATGTATTCCTTGAAATAATGCCGCTTGCAGTACGCCGTCTGATACGCCACCACCGCGTAGCTGACGGCGTGCGCCTTGTTGAAGGCGTAGTTGGCAAAGTCGTAGATATCCTGATAGATCGCCTCCGCGGTCTGCTGCGGGATACCGTTTGCAATGCAGCCCGCGATACCTCGCTCGCTGTCGCCGTGGACAAAGGTATAGCGCTCCTTTTCGACGTCCTTCGCCTTCTTCTTGCTCATAGCGCGGCGGATCATATCCGCCTGACCAAGCGAGTAGCCCGCAAGGCGGCGGAAGATCTCGATGACCTGCTCCTGATAGACGATGCATCCGTAGGTCACGCTCAGGATCGGCTCCAGCGAGGGATGGGCGTAGGTCACGAGCTTCGGATCATGCTTGCTGGCTATGAATCGCGGGATCGAATCCATCGGTCCAGGACGATAGAGCGCGATGATAGCGGTCAGGTCCTCGACGTTGGACGGCTTCAAGCCGACACAGACGCCCGTCATGCCGGCCGATTCCAGCTGGAACACGCCCGAGGTCCTGCCCTGCTGGAGCATCTCATAGGTGTCCGGGTCGTTGTCGGGGATGGAGGATAGTGTAAAGGCACTATCCTTGCTCCGTATCATTTTTACAGCATCGTCAAGGATCGTGAGGTTGCGGAGCCCGAGGAAGTCCATCTTGAGAAGGCCCAGCTCCTCCAACGTGACCATGGTGAACTGGCAGACGATGGTCTCGTCGTTGCGCGCCAGCGGCACATAGGTCACGACGGGGTCTTTGGTGATGACCACGCCCGCGGCGTGAGTCGAGGCATGGCGCGGCATCCCCTCCAGCGAGCGCGCGGTGTCGATGAGACGCTTCACCCGCTCGTCCTGCTCGTATTTTTCGCGCAGCTCCTTAGAGAGCTTGAGCGCGTCGTCGAGCGTCATGTGCAGCGCGCTAGGCACCAGCTTGGCGATCACGTCGCACTCGGCGTAGGTCATGTTCAGCGCGCGCCCGACGTCGCGGATGACGCCGCGCGCCGCCATCGTGCCGAAGGTCACGATCTGCGCCACATGGTCGTCGCCGTACTTGCGCCGGACATAGTCCACGACCTCGCCGCGGCGGGTATCGCCGAAGTCCATATCGATATCCGGCATCGACACGCGCTCCGGGTTCAAAAAGCGCTCGAAATACAGGGCGTACTGCATCGGGTCGATGTCCGTGATGTGCAGGCAGTAGGACACCATGCTCCCCGCCGCGCTGCCGCGCCCGGGGCCGACCGGGATGCCCACGCTCTTTGCGTAGCGCACGAAGTCGGATACAATGAGAAAATAGTCCGTAAAGCCCATCTTCTCGATCATATTCTGCTCATATTCAAGCTGTTTGCGATACTCCGGAGAACCGTCGCCGTAGCGCTCGGCGTATCCCTCGTCGCAGAGCTTTTTGAGATACGAGAAGCTGTCATAGCCCGGCGGAAGCTTGAATTCGGGCAGGTGGTACTTGCCGAAGGTGAACTCCACGTTGCACATCTCCGCGATCTTCCCGGTGTTCTCGATCGCGTCAGGATACTCGGGGAACAACGCCGCCATCTCCTCCGTCGAACGGAGATAGAAGTTTTGCGGCTCGTAGCGCATCCGGTTCTCGTCATCCACGGTCTTACCCGTCTGGATGCAGAGCAGGACGTCGTGCGCCTCGGCGTCCTCCTTGCGCAGATAGTGCGCGTCGTTGGTCACGACCAGCGGCAGCCCCGTCTCCTCGTGCAGCTTGAGGATGCCGCGATTGACGTTCACCTGCTCGCGGATGCCGTGATCCTGAAGCTCGAGATAGAAGTGATCCGGCCCAAAGATCTCGGCCATTGTCAAGGCATATTCCTTTGCACCATCGTAGTTCCCGGAGCGCAATCTGCGCGGGATCTCGCCCGCGAGGCAGGCAGACAGCGCGATCAAGCCCTCGTGACGCTCGCGCAGCAGGTCGAGGTCGATGCGCGGCTTGATGTAGAAGCCCTCGATGTGCGCCATCGAGACCATGTAGCTCAGGTTGCGGTAGCCGGTTTCGTTCTCGCACAGAAGCACCAGATGCCGCGCCTCGGCGTCGAACTCGTGCATTTTGTCGAAGCGCGTCCGCGGCGCGACATAGACCTCGCAGCCGATGATCGGCTTGACGCCCTCCGCCTTGCAGGCGCGATAAAAGTCGATCACACCGTACATGACGCCGTGATCGGTGATCGCGCAGGCGTCCTGCCCCATGGACTTTACCAGTTTCGGCAAGTCTTTGATGCGGCAGGCGCCGTCCAGCAGGCTGTATTCCGTATGCACATGAAGATGGGCAAAGGACATCTTACGCTTCTTCCTCGTTCAGCATTTCTTCGACGAGCTCGACCGCCGTGGCGATCATCACGCCGCAATGGTTCGTGATACCCAGCGCGCGGACAGCTTCGCTCGCCTCTTCCTTTTCGTTTTTCAGCAGATCGCGGCAGCGGACCGCGCCGAAGCGCTCCACGAAGCGCCTTTGCAGCTCGCGCGCCCTGCCTGCGGCCTGTCTCTTTGCCCGGACGGGCTCGTTCATGTCGCCTCCCGCGATCAGGTCAAGCGCCATGATCGCGCCGGTGATGGCGCCGCACAGTTCTCCCGTCCCTGCGCCGCTTCCAAAGCCCGCTCCGATGCACAGCGCCGTTTCCTCCGGCACGTCAAAACGGTCTGTAAAGGCCGCCATTACGCTCTGGCAACAGTTGTATCCCTTCTCATGGGCCTGATTGGCACGTTCGATCCGATTCATGTCATATTCTCCTTTGCAAGCAGCATCAACTTTCTCATGCGGTGATTGAGGCAGGATTTGGTCAGCGGCGGGTCAAAGGTCTGCGCCAGTTCCGCGAGCGACAGCTCCGGCTGAAGGAGTCTCGCAACCGCCACCTCCTGCAATTCCGGCGACAGGGTCTTCAGAATGCCGGAATCGGTCAAGCGCGTCAGCGCCTCCACCTGGGAAGCGGACGCTGCCACGGATTTTTCCAGATTCGCCGAATCGCAGTTCACGCGGCGGTTCACGGTATTTCGCATGGACTTTTCGATCTTCGCGGCCATGATCTCCGTCGCAGCGGCGGGCGCGCCGAGCAGCGTCAGCAGGTCTTCGATGTTCTCGCTCTGCTTGAAATAGGTCACGTTATTCCCGCCGCGGTTGACTTTTTTCGGATCAAATCCCATGTCCCGCAGCAGCGCTTCCGCCTCCCGCGCCGCCTGCATATGTATCGTAGCGAACTCCAAATGGTAGCGTTTGTGCGGATCGGTCACGCTTCCGCCCGCAAGAAACGCCCCGCGCAGGAACGCGCTGCGGCAGTGCTCCTCCTCAAGCAGGGCGAAATTGACGTGCAGGGCGAAATGCTGCCCCATGTCATAGCCAAGCCCCTGCCAGACCTTTGCGAGCTTGTCCCCTTCTGTAAGGCGGAAAATATACTTTCCCGAGCCGTTTTCCTCCGGCAGCACGTCAAACCGTACGCCGAACGCCTTCTGAAACAGCTTTGGCAGCCGGCGCGCAAAATCCTCGCTCTCGGTGACGATACGCGCCTCGTTTGCGGAGAAGCCGCCCGCATAGAGCAGCACGCCGCAGCTTTCGGCAAGCGCGCAGCACTTTCTCTGGATGGGCGTCTTGCACAGTTCCTTTTTCACTTCTCCCGAAAACGACACGCCCTCACCTTCTTCTCAACCGTGCGTCATATCCCGCCGCGTCATATCCCGATGATTCTCGCTGGTCGGGTAACCCAGCTTGGCAATGCGCTCCGCCAGCTCGCGCGTGATGGCAACGCTACGGTGTCGTCCACCCGTGCAGCCGATGGCGACGACGAGCATCGTTTTCCCCTCCTCCGTGTAGCGAGGCAGCAGGAAACGGAACAGATCCTCCAGCTTGTCAACGAACGTCTGCGTCTGCTCAAACGAAAACACATAATCCCGCACCGGCGCATCGAGCCCCGTTTTGTCTCGAAGCTCCGGAATGTAGAACGGGTTCGGCATGAATCGCACGTCGAACACGAGGTCCGCCTCCGAGGGAATGCCGTGCTTATAGCCGAAGGAACAGACGCTGACGCTCAGCTTATGCTCCTTTGTCCTGTCGCCGAATAAGCCGTACAGCTCGCTGCTCAGCTTGGAGGCTGGCATCTGCGTGGTGTCGATGACATAATCCGCCTGTTCGCGCAGCGGGCGCAGCAGTTCTTCCTCCCGCTGCACCGCTTCTTCGGTCGTTTCGCCCGGGCGCATCAGCGGATGCGTGCGCCGCGTTTCCTTATAGCGCAGAACGATTGTATCCCGGTCCGCATTGAGGAACAGCAGGCGGCACTTGACGCCCATCTTGCGCAAATGGCTGATCGTTTCGAGGATGGAGGGAAACCCCTCGCTTCCGGCGCGGATGTCGCTCACCAAAGCGACACGGTCGAACCGCTCGCCGCTGCCGGCGCAGAAGCCGGCGAACTGATAGATCATCTTCGCCGGGATATTGTCCACTGTGTAATATCCGAAATCCTCCAGATACTTTGCCGCGCGGCTCTTCCCCGCTCCGGACAAGCCGGTGATGACAAGCAGCTCCATTGTCTATCCCTCCCCGCGGATGATCCTGACCTCAGGCTCCAGGGATACGCCCGTGGCGTCAAAAACCGTCTTCTGTATGGATTCGATCAGGCCGAGCACATCGGAGCAGGTCGCGCCGCCGCGGTTGATCACGAAGCCGGCGTGCTTTGTCGAAACCTCCGCGTCGCCGACGCGAGCGCCCTTGAGCCCGCAGTCTTCAATGAGGCGGCCCGCAAAATGCCCCGCCGGACGCTTGAAGGTGCTGCCCGCGCTGGGATATTCCAGCGGCTGCGACGCCTTGCGTTTCGCCATCAGCTCGTCCATGCGCGCGCGGATCGCATCGCGGTCGCCTTCGCGGAGAGCCACTCTGGCGCTCAGCACGACCGCATCCGGCTCCTCGGAAAAGATGCTGTGCCGGTAGGACAGCTCCAGCTCGTCCGCGCGCAGCGTCCGCACGCCGTCCGGAAACAGCGCCGTCACCTCCGTCAGCACGTCGGCAAGCGCGCCGTCGTAGGCGCCCGCGTTCATCACAACGCCGCCCCCGAGGCTGCCCGGGATACCGTGGGCAAATTCAAGCCCCGTCAATCCAGCGTGCCACGCCTCGGTGGCAAGCCGGGCCAGAGAAACGCCCGCGTCCGCGATCAGCGCGTTCCCCTCGCGGCGGATGCGCTTCATCTCCGTCGTTGCGACGACCACCGCGTCGATCCCCTCATCGGGAAACAGTACGTTTGTCCCGTTGCCGAGATAGACGACGCGCGCACCGCACGAACGCACAAACCCGTCGAGGATCACCAGCTCCTCCGTCGTCGTCGGCAGCGCCATGCGCGACGCCGGCCCGCCGATGCGAAACGAGGTGTGCCTGGCGAGCGGTTCGTTTTCCAGCCACGTCATCGCAGGCAGATAATTCCTGACCTGCTGATCCAGTGTCGTCTTCCACGGCATAGACATTCTCCTGACTTTACTTGGAATTCTTATCGACCTGACGGTCGATCTTCTCAACAAACATCTGCGCGGAGTTGAAGCCGTACTTCTTCTGGCGATTGTTCATCGCCGCGATCTCCGCGATACCCGCAAGGTTTCGTCCCGCGCGGACGGGTATTGTCACGCAGGGCACCGAAACGTCGAGGATCTGCATATAATCGTCGTCAAGGCCGAGACGGTCGTAGACATAGCCGTCCGTCCATTCCTCGAACTTGATGATCAGGTCGATCTGGGTGCTTTCCTGTACCGCGCCCATACCGAAGATCTTCTGTATGTCGATCACGCCGACGCCGCGCACCTCAAGATAGTCGCGGATCAGCTCCGGCGCAGAGCCGATGAGCGAGTTGCCGATGCGGCGGATCTCCACCGCGTCGTCCGCCACGAGGCGGTGTCCGCGCTTGATCAGCTCGATGGCCGTCTCGCTCTTGCCGATGCCGCTGTCGCCCATGATGATAACGCCCTCGCCGTAGACGTCCAGCAGCACGCCGTGGCGCGTGATCATCGGCGCAAGCTCATGGTTGAGGTAGTCGATGGCAAGGCTTGTGAACTCGACCGCCGTCATCTTTGTGCGCAGCAGCGTGCGCCCATAGTGCTCCGCCATTTCCTGGCACTCCGGAAAAACGTCCAGATTGCGGGAGATGATGAACGCGGGGATCTCGTAGCTGAACAGCGAGGAAAAACGGCTGCGGCGTTCCTCCGCGGAAAAGCCGTGCAGGAACTCGACCTCCGCCTTTCCGATGATCTGCAGGCGCTCGGGGTCAAAATAGTCAAAGAACCCGACGAACTGAAGGCCGGGACGATTGACGTCGGTAACGGTCATCGCCCGCGTTTCGTAGTCCGGCCCCTTGCACAGGACCTCCAGTTGAAACTTATCAACGATGTCTTTTACAGTAACGCTTCGATTCCTGCTCATGACGATCCCCCTCCATTGTATTCTATGTCTCATACATTATAAACTGATTTCCTCCGTTTTACAAGCGCAACGCATCTTTTTCGTCCTCTCGGCCCAGCTTAAAATTTTTTGGGATTTTTTAAAATTTCTACTTGCATTTTGCAAATCCATCTGTTATGATATCTAAGCTTGTTCAAGGAAACTTGATCGACAGAGATTTGATTACAGCAAGGAGGTGCAACGGATGGCAAAGTGCGAATTTTGCGACAAGGGCGTGACCTTTGGTATTAAGGTCTCTCACTCCCACCGTCGTTCCAACCGCGTGTGGAAGCCCAACGTCAAGCGCGTGAAGGCGATCGTTGACGGCTCGCCCCGCCATGTGTACGTTTGTACCCGCTGTCTGCGTTCGGGCAAAGTTACCCGCGCGATCTAAGGCTGCAAAAAAGAGGACTGCTGCGGCAGTCCTCTTTTTTTGCTGTATCAGGAAAGAACCGGCGCGTAAAAGCGCCGGTTCTTTCACTTGATCGGGGCAGGCAGTTTGTTTGCGTCCGGCGTGACGTACACGGTGCGGTACGTCTCGTAGACGACAAAGCCGGGGCGCGCTCCCGCCGGCTTTTTCACGTACTTCACCGTCGTGTAGTCCACCGGCACGTTTTCGCTCTCCTTCGCCTGTGAGTAATACGCCGCCAGCATTGCCGCTTCCATAATCGCCTGCTCGTCCGGCATAACACCCCCGGTGCTGAGGATCACATGGGAGCCGTGCATCTTTTGGACGTGCAGCCATATATCGCGCTTGTCGGCTTTTTTGAACGTCAGAAGGTCGTTCTGCGTGTTGTTGCGCCCCACCAGAATGCGAAGCCCCGATTCGCTGCCGAACTCTCTCGGCGCAAAGCTTCGCTTGACCTCCTTCTTCTCTTTGCCGCGGCGGAGATAGCCCGTCTCCTGAAGCTCGCGGCGGATCTCGTTGAACTCCTGCTCCGTCTCGGACTGGGCAAGCTCCTGCAACACGCTGTCCAGATATGCGCGCTCGCTCTGCGCCTTGGCGATCTGCTCCCGAAGATGCGCTTCGGCGTTCTTCGCCTTGTTGTAGCGCTTGTAGTATTTCGCGGCGTTCTGCTGCGGTGTGAGCAGCGGGTCGAGCGCGATCTTGATCTCCGGCTGCCCCTCCTCGTAGTAGTTCTCGGTCACGAGGCTCGACGCGCCGCGCTCCATGCGGTAGAGGTTTGCCGTGATAAGGTCTCCGTACAGACGCAGCGTGTCCCGATCCTGCGTGGCAGCGTATTCCCGCTTGAGCGTCTCCGCCTTGCGCGCCATACGGTCTCTCGCCACGGTCGCCGCATGGGACAGCTCCTTGCCGCGGCGGGCGGACAGCTCCTGACGCTCGCGCAGGCCATAGAATTCATCAAGCAGCGCCGAAAAGGTCTCCCGCGTTTCGACAAGCGTCTCTGCCCCGTACTGCGTGACGCCGCAATAGGTAAAATCGACGGGTCTGCCGTCCCGCAGGAGCATCGTGGGTGTAAAACGGCCGCTTTGCAGCATTTCCGCAAGCGTCCGCACTTCCCGGCAAAGCGCGTCGCGCTGTGCCGCGTTCAGTTCGCCGAAGCGTACATCCGTCGCTCCTGCGGCGCGATGCGCCATTTCGCGCGCGATAAGCGGCGAAATCCCAACATAATGCTCCACAAGCCAGCGGTCGACTGGCTGCTCGTCCTCCCCGCCGCGCGCAAGCAGCTCCATCGCGGCGTCCGGCTGCGTCAGCAGTGAGATCCGATCCAGCGGCGTCGGCAAATGATAGAACAGCCCGGGCAGCAGCGCCCGGGCGCTGTTGGATTCAAACGCCACGCGGCGCAGGCAGTCGAGGATGCGCCCCTCGGCGTCCAGCAGAATCAAGTTGGCGCGGCGGCCCATCGCCTCCAGCACCAGAGAACGCCGCCCCGTCTCGCCCAGCTCGTCCGTCACGCGCAGGTCGAGGCGGACGACACGCTCGAGATCCGGCTGCGTCACAGCCTCGATGCGCGCGCCGACGAGGTGCTTGCGCAGGAGCATACAGAACATCGGCGGCTGCGCCGGGTTGTCGCGCAGCTCGCGCGTGAACTGGATGCGCGGCTGGTTCGGGTTTGCGCTGAGCAGCACGCGGTCCTTTGCGCGCACGGTCAAAACGATCTGGTCGCGGCTGGGCTGCTGAACCTTGTCGATGCGTGAACCCGTCAGTTCTCCGGACAGCTCGTTGACCACGGCGCGCAGGCAAATGGCGTCAAGCGACATCGTTTCCCTCCATCATCACGGCAAAGAGCGCGTTGATGCGCTCCTTCTCTCCTTTCAGGTAAAGCCACCCGAACAGCGCCTCCAGCGCGGTCGCTTTCTGATACGTCGCCCGGTCTGCGCTGTGCGGGATCGTGTGGACGTTGGCGTTGCGCCCGCGGCGAAATACGTCCTGTTCCTCCTCCGTCAGGATCGGGAGCAGCCTTTCGGACAGTTCCGCCTGCTTCGCCGCGCAGACCAGTGCCACCGTCGCCCGATGAAGCCCCTTTCCGGTCGCCCTGCCATGGACGCAGAGCCAGGTGCGGACCAGCAGCTCGTAAACCGCATCGCCGAGATGCGCCAGCCCAATGCTGCTGATGACACGGATCTCGTCATCAGGCATGGTTGCAGAGAAAAAATCGGTCATGTTCTTTACCCATCCATATGCGTATTCATTGCAAGAGAAAAGAAAAAGCCCGAAACCTCAAGGTTTCGAGCTTTGTTCCGATGGTGGAGATTAGCGGGATCGAACCGCTGACCTCTTGACTGCCAGTCAAGCGCTCTCCCAGCTGAGCTAAACCCCCGTTTCGCTCGGAACAAATGGAAGTATAGCACCATACTTTGGAGTTGTCAAGCATTATTTTTTGATTTTCTGCGATTTAAGAAAAGTTTTTCGTTCCTCCGGCACGCGATAGCTCTCCAGCGCCTTCTGGATCGCCTTGTTGTGCGTCCACTCGTCCAGGCGACGCTGCTCAATGTACGGCAGCGCCGCGTCCCACTGCTTCGTCAGCGCCGTGGCGAAGTACCATGCGCGCATCATGTTTACATAATACTCCTCGCTCCGCACCTCCGTGACAGCGTCAAGGTATCTTGGGTCAAACTCCTCATCCAGATAATGCTGCATCAGCATCCCCACCCCAAAGCGGACCGTGTAGGTATGCCCGGACGCGATCCAACGCTCGATGGCGCTCAGCAGCCTGTCGCGTTTCTTGGCGAACACTCCGGGAGAAAGCTGGTCGCAGGTCGCCCAGTTGTCCACATACGGCAAGAACGCGTCAACCGCCCGCAACGTTTCGCCGTAGTCTTTGCCGAGCGAAAGCAGGAAGGCATGGAGCTGATCCTCGTCAAAATACCGGTGCGGAAGCGACGCGAGAAACGGCTCCGCCTCGCCGCGCTTTATCAGTTCCTTCGCGTACTGACGCAGGGCGGGCGTGCGCACGCCAATGATGCGTTCCGGCGCAACAGTCGGGATCAGCTTGCATATAAAAACCTGATAAGTCATGTCCTGTAAAGCAAATAGCCTTTGCAGTATTTCTCCGTTGATCTCGCTCATCTTCCCCTCACAGCAGACTGATCTGCTCGTCCTTCTCCTCTGTTGCCTGTCCGCCCAGCATGGCAAGGAACTCGTCCTCGGTCAGGACCGGGACGCCCAGCTCCTGTGCTTTCGTCAGCTTGCTCCCCGCCGCCTCGCCGGCGACGACATAGCTTGTTTTCTTCGACACCGAACCGCTCGCCTTGCCGCCGCGCGACTGGATCATCGCCGTCGCCTCGTCGCGGGTAAAGCGCGTCAGCGTGCCGGTCAGCACGAAGGTCATGCCGCGGAAGGCGTCGTCCGTGGGCTTGTCCAGACACTCCATGTTGACGCCCGCCTCGCGGAAGCGGCGAATCAGGTCCTGAGACTGCGGGTCGTCCAGCCACTCGCGCAGGAAACGCGCGGTGATCTCGCCAATGTCGTCGATGGCGGTCAGCTCGTCGATCCCTGCACGCTCCAGCGCGTCGAAGCTGCCGAAATGCTGCGCGAGAGTCCGCGCCGCCTTCGCGCCGATCTGGCGGATGCCAAGGGCGCAGATGAGGCGCGAGACGTCGTTCTGCTTTGACCGCTCGATGGCGTCCACCGCGTTCTGCGCGGACTTTTGCCCCATGCGGTCGAGCTGGGCGATGTCCTGCACCGTGAGCTTGTAGAGGTCGGCGGCAGTCTGCACCAGCCCCGCGTCCACCATCTGACGCAGGACCGCGGGACCGACGCCGTCGATGTCCATCGCTTCGCGGGAGGTGAAATGCTCCAGATACCGCAGGAGCTGCGCGGGACACTCCGCGCCCGTGCAGCGCAGGGCGACGCCGTCTTCGTCCCGCTCGACCTTCGCGCCGCAGACAGGGCAGCGGTCGGGCAGATGGTAGGGCTTGAGCCCTTCGGGGCGCTTATCCAGCTCGACGCGCACGATCTCGGGGATGATCTCCCCCGCCTTCTGCACGATGACCGTATCGCCGATGCGGATGTCCTTCTCGATGATGAAGTCCTGATTGTGCAGCGTGGCGTTCGTCACGGTCGTGCCCGCGAGGCGCACCGGCTCGACCACCGCCTTCGGCGTCAGCACGCCCGTGCGTCCGACCTGCACTACGATGTCAAGGAGCTTGCTCGGTTTCTGCTCCGGCGGATACTTGTAGGCAATCGCCCAGCGCGGCACCTTGGACGTGCTGCCAAGAACATCGCGGTCCGACAAGCTGTTTAGCTTTACAACCGCGCCGTCCATATCGAAAGGCAGCGACGCGCGCTCGTCGTTCAGGCGGACGATCTCGGCGTTCACCGCGTCCAAATTGCCCGTGCGGAGGTACGGCACCGTCGGGAAGCCCTGCGACGCCATATAGTCCAGCGTGTCGGTGTGTCGCTCGAACGCCTTGCCCTCGGCAAGCTGCAGATTGAAGATGACCACGTCCAGCTTGCGCTGCGCCGCGATCTTCGGGTTCTGCTGGCGCAGCGAGCCCGCCGCCGCGTTGCGCGGGTTGGCAAACAGCGCCTCGCCCGTGATCTCGCGCTCGGCGTTGAGTTCGGCAAAGGTCGTCTTCGCCATGTAGACCTCGCCGCGCACGATCAGGCGCGGCAGCTTCTCCGGCAGGGACATCGGCAGGTTGCGGATGGTGCGGATGTTCTCCGTCACGTCCTCGCCCGTGCGCCCGTCGCCGCGCGTCGCGCCGCGATAGAAACGCCCGTCGCGGTACTCGATGGCAACGGACAGGCCGTCCACCTTCGGCTCGACGCTGTACTCCACGCCCGTAAGCTGCTCGCGGACGCGCCGGTCGAACTCCGCGACCTCCCCGGCGTTGAACACGTCCTGCAGGCTCTCCAGCGGAACGGCGTGCTCGACGGGCGCGAAGCTGTTCGACGCCGTGCCGCCGACGTGCTGGGTCGGCGAATCCGGCGTGATCTCCTCCGGATGCGCCGCCTCCAAGTCCTCCAGCTCGCGCAGCAGATGGTCGTACTCATAGTCCGACATGACCGGAGCGTCCATATCGTAATAGAGCTTGCTGTTGTACTCCAAAATCCCCCGCAGCTCTTTGATGCGGGCTTTGTAATCGTCCATGGCTATCCTCCGTTCATCACATAATCCTCGGCGGTGTTTCTGATGTCCTCCGAATGGAAATAGGTATAGCTCTCCGGCACGCTGCCGACGATGACCGTCTCCGCCACGCTGAACACATTGCTCACGCGCGTGCCTGTGGAAAAGCCGGGCAGCAGGATGCCCACCGACACGTCCACCACCAGCAGGATGCGGTGGCGCGTCTGGTTGATGCCGGCGTCGGTGAACTCATTCTCGAAGCAGGCGCTGGGCGAACCGACCGACTGCATCCGCACCCGCAGCAGCGGCCCGCGCCCCGCAAGCAGCGGCGAGCCGGTCAGCGTCCCGACGGGGATCGACAGCTCGCGCGTGTCCACCTCCGCCATGCGGTCGAGCACGTTGGCGAGGATGGCGGATTGCAGGCGGTTGAACGCCGCCATGTCGCTTTTGACCGCGACGATGCGCCCCTCAACGTCCTTTTCCAGGGAAATGAGGCTGTCATAGTCCACGTTTCCGGCGTAGATCGTTTCGTCAACGGCGGCGGTGACGATACGCGTCACCGTATTTTTGACACGGGTGGTTGCAAGGCTGGTCAGGATCGGCCGCAGGTGCGACATGGCGACCAGCAGCAGCGCCAAGAGCGCCAGCAGGATCGCCGCAAGCCAGAACCGCAGCTTATCTTTCCGTGAGAAGGTCCTGTGTAGATATCTGCGCATAAGCCCACCTCACAACAGGCTATGCACCGACGGCTGATTCTTATTCCGGCAGGGCGTTGACCATCTGTTTGAACACGCGCCCGCGCTCCATGAAGTTCGCAAACTGGTCGAACGCCGCGCAGGCGGGCGAGAGCGTCACGATGTCCCCCGCCCCGGCGCGCGCCGCCGCGATATCGACGGCTTCTTGCAGGGTCTTTGCCTCTGCGATCTCCGGCTCGCCGCGGTAGCCCTCGAAGTCTGTCACCGCCGCGCGGATAGCGTCCGCCGTCGCGCCGCAAAGGATGAGCAGCTTGACGTGCGCCACGATTTCCGGCGCAAGAGGCGTAAAGGGGATATGCTTGTCATACCCACCTGCAATCAGGATCACCTTTTGGTCAAACGAACGCAGTCCCGCGATGGTGCGCGTGGGGCTGGACGCGATGGAGTCGTTGTACCACTTCACGCCGCGGCGCTCGCGCACCGGCTCGATGCGGTGCTCCACGCCGTTGAACGTGCGCGCGACCGCGCGGATCGTCTCATCGTCCACGAGACCGTCCACAGCGGCGACGGCGGCGCAGTAGTTCTCGACGTTATGCTGCCCCGGGATGCGGATGTCGGCGGCGTCCAGCACGACACGCTCCGCGCCGTCCTTTCGAGCAACGATCTGGCCGCCGCGCACAAACACGCCGTCCGACACCTCATCCCCGCGGCTGAACATCCGAACGTGCCCTCGCGCCTTTTCGGACAGCGCTCGCGTGATGTCGTTGTCGAGATTGAAGATGGCGACGTCCTCCGCACGCTGGTGCAGGAAGATGTTCTCCTTCGCGGCGATGTACTCCGCCATATCGCGGTGGACGTCGAGGTGATTCGGCGCGAGGTTCGTCAGCACGGCGATCTGGGGCGAGCGGGTCATGTCGAGCAGCTGGAACGAGGACAGCTCGACCACGGCGTAATCCTCCGGCGCGATCTCCCCCGCCTCCGAGAGCAGCGGATGGCCGAGGTTGCCGCCGAGCCACACGCGCTTGCCCGCCGCCTTGAGGAATTCCGCGATGACAGTCGTCGTGGTGGTCTTGCCGTCGCTGCCGGTGACGGCGATGATCGGACAGGGGCAGACCTCGAAGAAGACCTGCATCTCCGAGGTGACGACGCTCCCCCGCGCCGAAGCGGCGAGCAGCTCCGGCACGTCGGGGCGCATCCCCGGAGTGCGGAAGATCAGGTCGGCGTCGAGGTTTTTGAGGTAGTCGCCGCCGAGGCGCAGCGTCGCGCCCAGCGCTTCGAGCTTGTCGGCGGTATCGCCCAGCTGATCGCGCGTCTTCTTGTCGCAGGCGACGACGTTTACGCCGTTTTTGCACAGCAGTTCGATGAGCGGCGTGTTGCTCACGCCGATGCCCAGCACCGCGGCGGTCTTGCCCCGCAGCGCGGCGAGATAGTCGTTCAGCTTCAAGTGAGTGTCCCCTTTCCTTGGGATAGGATATAACTGGTATAGTATATCACACGGAGCAGAAAATACAAATCATTTCTTGACACGCCCCGCACGATGGGCTAAAATATCTCCTGCGAGTAAGACAGGCGGTCGCGCGCGCGGATCGAAAGGCCCGCGCGTGAGGAAAGTCCGGGCTCCACAGGGCAAGGATAACGGGTAACGCCCGCCGAGAGCGATCTCAGGAAAAGTGCAACAGAAATAGACCGCCCGAACGGTTTCGGCCGCGCGGGCAAGGGTGGAAAGGTGCGGTAAGAGCGCACCCGACGGCGTGGAAGCGTCCGTCGCTGTAAACTCTATCCGGAGCAACACCGGTATGGGAGCAGGAAGCCTACTAGCCGGGGCTTTCAAGGTTTGCCCGACCGCTCCCGAGGTGGCTGGATCGCCGCGGCAACGCGGCGGCTAGATAGATGACTGCCAAATACAGAACCCGGCTTACAGTTTTGCTCGCACATGATATGACCCCCGCGGCGTGAACGCGCCGCGGGGGTGTTCCTGTATAAAAGAGGCAGCCGACGGCTGCCTCTTTTTAAAGATATTAGTCCTGCTCCCAGTTGTGCCAGACGTTCTGGACGTCCTCGTTTTCCTCCAGGAAGTCGATGAGCTTTTCCATGTTCTTCACATCGTCCTCGGTCTTGAGCGCGACGTAGTTCTGCGGGACCATGCTGATCTCCGCGCTGACGAAGGCGTAGCCCTTGTCCTCCAGCGCCTTGACGACCTCGGGGAAGGCGTCGGGGTCGGTGGTGATCTCAAAGACGGGGCCGTCCGCCTCGAAATCCTCCGCGCCGGCTTCCAGCGCGTCCTCCATGACCTTGTCCTCCTCGTAATCCTCGTCCTCGTTGTCGATGACGATGACGCCCTTGCGGTCGAACGACCAACTCACGCAGCCCTGCGCGCCCAAATTGCCGCCGAACTTATCGAAGTAGTGGCGAACCTCGGGGGCAGTGCGCTGGCGGTTGTCGGTCAGCGCCTCGACGATGACGGCGACGCCGCAGGGGCCGTAACCCTCATAGGTGACGGACTCGTAGTTGTCGGTGTTGCCCGCGCCGAGCGCCTTGTCGATCGTGCGCTTGATGTTATCGTTGGGCATATTCGCCGCCTTCGCCTTGGCGATGACGGTGGCGAGGCGGGAGTTATTCGCCGGGTCGCCGCTGCCGCCCTGCTTGACGGCGACGATAATCTCCTTGGCGATCTTGGTGAACGCCGCGCTGCGCTTCGCGTCCGCCGCGCCCTTGGTCTTTTGGATGTTATGCCATTTGGAATGTCCGGACATGGTGATCTCTCCTTACTTCATGTAATATTGAATGACGCTCTCGGCATGAGAGGTCGAACTTACCAGGTCAAGCTGCGGGAACCGCTCCGCCAGATACGCGCGGACGGCGGCGCAGACGGGGTTTTCCGTCTCAAAATGCCCCGCGTCGATCAGGTTGAGCCCGTTCGCGTCAAGAAACTCGTGGTACTTGACGTCGGCGGTGACGAAGGTGTCGCAGCCCAGCGCCAGCACCTGCGGCACGAACTCGACGCACGCGCCCCCGCCCACGGCGACACGGCGCACGCTTCTGCCCGCGTCGCGGTAACGCAAGCCCTTGCAACCTAAAGATTGTACCACATCTTGCAGGAACTGTTCAAGACTTTTTTCGCATTTCAGCGTTCCGATACGCCCGATTTTTTCCTCGTTGAACGGTTCCGCGTCCTCAAGCCCCAGCAGATGCGCAAGAATGTCGTTCACGCCGCCCTCCGCCGCGTCGAGATTGGTGTGCATACAGATGGCGGAAACGCCGGCGCGCAGCAGCTTCGTCAGGATACGCCCCTGCGCATCGTCGTCCACGACGCGCTGCACCTCGTGCCAGCGGCAGTTCATCACCGGATGGTGCGCGACGATCAGGTCCGCGCCGACGCGCAGCGCCTCGTCCGCAACCCATTCGGTCACATCCAGCGCGACGAGGACGCGGCGCACCTCCGCGCTCCCGCTGCCCACCAGCAGCCCTACGTTGTCCCAGCTCTCCGCAAGCTCACGCGGCGCCCAGTCGTAAAGCGCCGATTCAATGTCCCGTACCGTTGGCATCTTCCCACTCCTTTATCTTCTCTCGCAGCGCCGCAGCATCCGCTTCAAGCGAGGCGATCAGGGTGCTGTCAAGTGTTTTCGCCTGTCGAAGTCCAGCCGCCGCGCGCTCGAGCTTCCTTGCCCTGTCGCAGGCGTACTCGCCATACAGCGGGTCGTGCAGCAGCCCCGCGCCGCACCATGCTTCGGCAGCGGTCGGCGCTGCGCTCTCCCCCGCTTCGACGGTCAGCACGGCATAGATCGCGCCCTTGTCCAGCACAAGGCGTTCGGAGGCGATGCGCAGTCCCAGCTCCGGCAGGGTACGCCGCACCAGCTCCGCCTTGGTCATCGGCTGGAGCAGCAGCGTTACGCCGCGCCAGTCCCACGCCGCCTGCTCCAGAATGGCGAGGATGGTCTCCCCGCCCATGCCCGCGATGACGACCGTGTCCGCCTCGTCCGGCGCGACGGCGTCCAGCCCCGCGCACAGGCGCAGGTCGAGCGTGACGCCGTACTCCTCCGCCGTGCGGCAGGCGTGTTCGAGCGGCGCGGCATTGATGTCCGATGCGATCGCGCGCGAAATCAGCCTCCGCTGGAGCAGGTACACGGGCAGGTAGCCGTGGTCTGTGCCCACGTCGGCAAGGCGCGCGCCGCGCGGCACGAGATCGGCAATGCACTGTAAGCGCGGCTGAAGCCGCAGTTCCCTCTCGTTCATACTCGTCCGATAGCGTCAGGGCGCATACGGCAGGCCGTATGCGCCCTGTGTCTTGCTTATTGCTCCGCTTCGCCGTCTTCGGCAAAGTCGCGGTTCGCCTCATCGTTGACGATCTCCAGCAGCTTGTCCATCTGGGCGCCGGTCAGGCCGTGAACCATGCAGGCCTCCTCAACCGTCTCGCCGCGGCTGGACGGGCAGCCAAGGCAATGCATCCCGATGGAGAAGAAGATCGGCGCCGTCTGCGGTGCGATGTCAAGAATATCGCCGATGACGGTATCCTTCGTGATCTGAACCATATTGTTACCCTCCGATTGTATCAGTTGCGCTATAGTATACCCCTTTTTTCACGGCATTTCAACAGCCAATCATCGAAAATTGCAATAAAAAAGAACCTGCTTACGCAGGCTCTTTTTTACGAACACATTACTGCTCGGCGCGCATCTTGGCGAAGCAATCGCTGCAGTAGACCGGGCGATCGGTCTTCGGCTCGAACGGAACGCGAGCCTCGCCGCCGCAGTTGGCGCAAACGGCGGTAAAATACTCACGCGGGCCGCGGGCGGCGTTCTTGCGAGCGTCGCGGCAGGCCTTGCAGCGCTGCGGCTCGTTCTGGAAGCCACGCTCAGCATAGAACTCCTGCTCACCGGCGGTGAATACGAACTCATTGCCGCATTCCTTGCAGACTAAGGTCTTGTCTTCGTACATGTTTTTGCCCTCTCTTTGATTTAAGAAAATATAACAAACAACCTGAGTTGTCTATTATCGAAGTGACGCGCCGCACGGATCAGCGGCTGCTGTTTTCGCCCGCATCAAGCTGCCGCGCCGTTTTGCGCCGGACACGCTGCACGGCATTGTCCACAGATTTGAGCGGCCTGTCGACAAGCTTTGCAATCTCCTGGCAGGTCAGGCCGTCAAGATAGTAACCCAAGATCTTTGCCTCAAACTCGGACAACTGCTTTTTGGTGCTTTCCAGAACGCTTCGCACATAATCCCGATCTGCAATCAACAACTCCGGGTCAGCGGAAGCCAGGTCAAACGCACCTGCGGCGTAGGAATCGCTGTCAAAGAAAGGGTGATCCAAAGAAACCGACTCGTTGAGCGGCGCATTTTTCTCGCGCGCCGCCGCGCGAAGCGCGGAATAAAGCTGATTGCGGATGCAAACCTCCGCAAAGGTTCGAAATGAAGCCGTGCTCTCCGGCCGATACTCGCGGATGGCGCGGATCAAGCCGAACATTCCCTCTTGAATAAGGTCCTCCCCGTCGCCTCCTGTCAGAAACAACGGCCGCGCACAGACGCGAACCAACGCGTAATACCGCGCGGCAAGGGCAGCTTCGGCGTGCAGATCCCCCGCTCCGGCGCGTGCGCAGAGCTCCTCGTCCGCAACGCCGTCATGATCGGGAAAACGCATCGTCTTTAACTTTTTTACCATAGCGCATTATACCTATTTACAAATTCATTTGTCAAGCGGAACCGAAAAAAAATATAGAAATTTGCATAAAATTTGAATGCCCAAAACGGTTCAAAAGCTCAACTGTTCACTTCCGTCTGACATTCCGGTCGGGATTGACAAGCCAAGGTGCTCATACGCCTTTCTGGTGACGCAGCGGCCGCGCGGCGTGCGGGTGAGAAAGCCGAGCTGCATCAGGTACGGCTCGTACACATCCTCCAGCGTGACGGCCTCCTCGCCGATGGTCGCAGCCAGTGTTTCCAGCCCGACGGGGCCGCCCCCGTAGTTCGAAATGATCGCGCCGAGCATCCTGCGGTCGATGGGATCGAGCCCCAGCCAATCGATCTCCAGCGCCCGCAGCGCCTCGTCGGCAACGGCGCGGGTGATGACGCCGTTGGCGCGCACCTCGGCAAAGTCGCGAACACGGCGGAGCATACGGTTGGCAATACGCGGCGTCCCGCGGGAGCGGCGCGCGATCTCCATCGCGCCGTCCGGTTCGATCTCCACGCCGAGGATGCCCGCGGACCGCGTCACGATCTTGCTCAGCTCGTCGGCGGTATACAGCTCCAGACGAAGCGTGACGCCGAACCTGTCGCGCAGCGGCGCGGAGAGCTGGCCCGAGCGCGTGGTCGCGCCGATCAGCGTAAAATGCGGAAGATCGAGCCGGATGGAGTTTGCGCTCGGCCCTTTGCCGATGATGATGTCGATCGCGTAATCCTCCATCGCGGGATAGAGGATCTCCTCCACCGCGCGGTTGAGGCGGTGGATCTCATCGACGAAAAGGATGTCGTTCTCGCTGAGATTCGTCAGCAGCGCGGCGAGATCGCCCGCTTTCTCGATGGCCGGCCCGGAGGTGATGCGGATATTGACGCCCATCTCCTGCGCGATGATGCCGGCGAGCGTGGTCTTGCCCAGACCCGGGGGGCCGTGCAGCAGGACGTGGTCCAGCGATTCGCCGCGCCGTTTTGCCGCCTCGATGAACACGGCGAGGTTGCCCTTCGCCTTTTCCTGTCCGATGTACTCGCGCAGCGTCTTCGGGCGCAAAGAACCCTCCTGCGCGTCCTCCTGCAGGAAGGTCTTTGCCACGATCGGCTCTTCGTAAATATCTGTTCCGAAATCAATACTCATTCGTCTGCTCCCCCGCGCTTACTTGACCATGCGCTTGAGCGCCTGCCGCACAAGTTCTTCCAGCGGCAGCGCATCGACGTCCAGTCCCTTCATCGCGGCCGAGATGTCCGCCTGAGAGTAGCCCAGGACCGCAAGCGCCTGCGCCGCTTCGACCGCCTTGCCGCCGCCCGCGGCAACGGCAGCCGCGGCGGGAATAAAGCCGTCCGACTGCTGTTCCTTGGCAAGCTTGTCCTTCAGCTCCAAAATGATGCGCTGGGCGATTTTCTTCCCGACGCCCGGCGCCCTGGTCAGCGTCTTTTCATCGCCGGTGATGACCGCCATGGCAAGCCCCTCCGGGGAGACGGAGGACAGGATCGCGAGCGCCGCCTTGGGCCCCACGCCGGACACGGCGAGAAGCTGCTTGAACGAGCCAAGCTCCCCCTGCGTGGCAAAGCCGTAGAGATCAAACACGCCCTCGCCCACATTCAGGTAGGTGTACAAACGTCCCCTTTTCCCCTTTTGAAGCTGTCCGAGCGTCGCATTCGTCGTCTTGCAGGCATAGCCTACGCCGCCGCAGTCGATGACCGCGAGGTAGGGCTCGACGTGCGCGACCGTGCCGTCCAGATAATAAAACATACTTTCCGCTCCTAAATCGTCTGTTTTGCCGCGAGATTGGCCCGCTGCAGCAGCGACGTCGTGCTGCGCGCATGGCACAGCGCAAGCGCCAGCGCATCCGCGGCGTCATCCGGCCGCGGGACGGACTTGAGCTTGAGCAGCCGCCGCGTCATATCCATGACCTGGCGCTTCTCCGCCTTGCCGTATCCCACGACAGCCTGCTTGACCTGCGAGGGCGTGTACTCAAAGAGCGGTATCCCGCACTTTTCCGCGGTGTAAAGGATAACGCCGCGCCCGTGGGCAACGGCGATGCCGGTGGTGATGTTATTGTTGAAAAACAGCTCTTCGACGGCGATCACATCCGGCTTGCACCGGGCGATCAGCTCCTCCATATCGCTGCCGATCTGCCACAGCCGCGTCGAGAGCGGCAATCCGGCCTCGGTGGTGACGGCGCCGTATTGCAGCATTCGCGTCATTCCGGTCTCCGCCTCGATCAGCCCGAAGCCGACGATGGCTATACCGGGATCGACGCCAAGGATGCGCAAGCCCATCACCTCCCACGATAACTGAAACTATTGTATCAGAAACCCGCTTAAAACGCAACGCCATATTTCATGAAAAAAGACCGCATCCCGCACACGGGAAACGGTCTTTCATGCTCTTGGATGCGCCCGTTGGTAGACGTCCTTGAGTTGTTTTTTGACGACGTGGGTGTAGATCTGGGTGGACGAGATATCCGCGTGTCCCAGCATCTCCTGGATCGAGCGGAGATCCGCGCCGTTTTCCAGCAGATGCACCGCAAACGAGTGCCGCAGCGTGTGCGGCGTGATCTCCTTTTCGATCTGCGCGGTCTCCTGATAATGCTTGACCAGCTTCCAGAAGCCCTGGCGGCTCATGCGCTCGCCGTTCATGTTGACGAACAGCGCCGTCTCCTCGGGATCGGCGATGATCTGCGGGCGAACGTCCTTCATATAGTCCGACAGCGCCTTGATCGCGGCGGGATAGAGCGGGATGATGCGTTCTCTGCCCTTTCCGGAGCAGCGGATAAAGCCCGCGCTGAGGCTCACGTCCTCAACGTCAAGCGAGATCAGCTCCGAAACGCGGATCCCGGTGGCATACAGGAGCTCCAGCATCGCATGGTCGCGGTAGCCCTTTGCGTCAACGCATTGCGGCTGTTCCAGAAACAGCTCCACCTCGCGGCTGGTGAGAATATCCGGGAACTTTCGCTCGACCTTGCGCGTTGCAACGCCTTTGGCGGGGTTCGACTCGATCTTGCCCTGCGCCTGTAAGTAGAGGTAGAAAGACTTGATCGACGCGATGGACCGCGTCACCGTCGCGGCGGATTTGCCGCGTCCGGTCATCCACGCAACATACTGTGAGATCGTGCCCTGATCCGCGGCACAGAGCCCGCCGGGATGATGCTCCGCGAGCCATGCGGCAAACTGGTTGAGGTCGCGCATATAGGAGCTGAGCGTGTTCTGAGAAGCGTGCTTCTCCTGATTCAGATAGGATTGATAATCAACAAGGTTCTCGTCCAAACCACAGCACACCCCTCTCCTGAAAATCAGATACCGCCGCGCAGAAAAAGCGGAACAAGCCAGAGCTCCAGCGCACAGCCCAGCAGCAGACACAAGCAGCAAAGCGCAAATCGGGAAAAGCCGGCGGGAGCGATCCGGGTCCGTTTGCCGCCAACGAGCGAGAGCATCGCCCACGAACGCTCCATGGCGGCGGAGCCCAAAAGAAACGTACAAGGAAGCACAAAAAGAAGCCTGACGCCAAACAGCGCCGCAAGCAATAAAAAGCCGCCCTGCCCAATCGCTTCGGCAAACGAGAAAAGCGAAAACGAAAGGACAAAGCCTTGTATCGCAGCAAGCAGCGGAAGGCAAAAGACGCCAACGGATGAAAAGCCGAGCAAAAACGCCGCAACGCTTGAGCGGAAGAAGCAGACAAGCGTCCGCAGCACCGTCTCCGCATCCGGCTTTGAGGCAGCGGCGCGCAAAAGGTACGCGTCGAGAAAGGTGGAAAGCTCGTCTCCTCCGGGAGCAAAACGGCCCGTGGCAAGATAGCCCGAACACACTCCGAGCAACAAAAAAAGCGCCAACACAAGCGAGCGCAGCGGCACGGTCTCAACCGTCACATGGCGCAGTTTCCGCATCCGATTTACAGGGGTCATGTCCCGTTTCACCTCACGAGGGGAACGGGCAAACCGCAGCGAATGCGCAAACCGTTCTTGTACATAATAGAACTTTTGCGATTTTTACGCAAGCAAATTTGCCGATTTTCCCCAAATTTGTTAATTATGTAAAAATGTTATGTCAACTGCGTTATGTAAACTACGTTATGCAGACGTACGGGGCGCCGCGCAGGGACAAGATGTAGTATCCCGCGATCAAGCGTTTTCCTACATTTGGCAATCCACGCCCAAGCCCCTCCGACGCCGCAGAAACACGTTCACCACGCCCGAAGCAATTTGTTTGTGCAACTTGCAGACACGCGCGCATTCACCGCGCCGTCTTGTTCCCTGCTCTTATGTTACCTGCGCACTCGTCTGCCATGCTTCCTGCCTTTTTTCCTGATCCGGATCACCAGCGCGCACAAGCACCCCGCTGCCATCGACACAGCAAGACACAGGACGCGGTGCGCATCCAGCACATCATTCGTCAGGTATCCCAGCAGGAGGATCGCGCAAAACGCTGCGCCCACGCAGGCAGCAGACGGGACGATCGCATTCTGCGTTCCCCACGACGCAGCCTTCGCTCCCGCGAACGCCGCCAGGAAGGCGCACACGTATGTACACGTCGCCGCATACCCTTCCCCCACCCGGCCGCGCTCCACCAGCAGCGCAGCCAACGCAAGCATCGCCAGATACACCGCCAGAGATACAGCCGTTCCCAGCGCCAATCGTCTTCCGCCGATCCGTTCTGTCTGCTTCAAAAAAATCCCCCCTCCATGATGCACATTCAGAGCATATGAAGGGAGGATACAAAAAAGAACAGCCGCGCGAGCGGCTGTTCTTTTTGCTGATTCACTTGTTCTCGGACTCGGCGTCGGTGCTCTCCGTCTCGGACACCTCCGGAGTCTCCGGCGCGGACTTCTTTCCAAACAGGCCGCCCTTCTGCTGCGCCGCCTGCGCCGCCTCCATCGACTCGGTGGACTGGACGCCCCACTTGGCGATCTCAATGCGAACGCGATCCTCGCTGGTCTCAAACACGATGGAATCGTCCGTAACCTGGACGACCTTGCCCTTCAAACCGCCGATGGTGGTGATACGCTCGCCCTTCTTGATGCTGTTGCGCATCTCCTCCGCCTTCTTCTTGCGGTTGTTCTCCGGGCGAATGAGCATGAAGTAGAAGACCGCGATCATCACAACGATCATCAGTAAGCTGCTGGAATCCATAGTTCAAAAGTTCCTTTCTCAAAAAGTCAAGCCATATTATAGCGAAACAATCCGTATTTCGCAAGTCCTATTTTTTATTCCGCGCGAGCGTCGAGCGCGCCGCTGTAGCGCGCGCGGAACGCGGCAAACTCGCCCTTGTCCAGCGCGTCGCGGATGCGTTCGGTCAGCTTGTTGTAGAAATAGAGGTTGTGCATGACCGAAAGGCGCAGCGCCAGCGTTTCCTCCGCCTTGAACAGATGCCGCAGGTACGCGCGGGAGAAGTTCCGGCACACGGGACAATCGCATTCCTCGTCGAGCGGTCTCTCGTCAAGCTTGTATTTCTCGTTCTTGAGGTTGATCGTTCCCGACCATGTGAACAGCTTCCCGTGTCGCGCGTTGCGCGCGGGCATGACGCAGTCGAAAAAGTCCACGCCGCGCGCCGCGGCCTCGATGATGTTCGACGGCGTGCCGACGCCCATCAGGTAGCGCGGCTTATCCTTCGGCATATACGGTTCCACCGCGTCGATGATATCGTACATCACCTGCGTCGGCTCTCCCACGGCCAGACCCCCGATGGCATAGCCGTCGCAGTCGATCTTCTCGATCTGCTGCATATGCCAGATGCGGAGGTCGGGATAGGTCGCGCCCTGATTGATGCCGAAAAGCATCTGTCCGGGATTGACCGTTTCCGGCAGGGCGTTGAGGCGGTCGTGCTCCGCTTTGCAGCGTTCCAGCCAGCGCAGCGTCCGCTCGCAGGACGCTTTCGCGTACTCGTACGGCGCGGGATTCTCCACGCATTCGTCAAACGCCATGGCAATGTCGCTGCCAAGGTTGGACTGGATGCGCATACTCTCCTCCGGCCCCATGAAGATGCGGCGCCCGTCAAGATGGGAGGCGAAGGTCACGCCCTCCTCTTTGATCTTTCGCAGCCCCGCGAGCGAAAACACCTGAAATCCGCCGCTGTCGGTGAGGATCGGCCCGTCCCAGCGCATAAAGCGATGCAGCCCGCCCAGCTTCCTCACCACGTCGTCACCCGGGCGCAGATGGAGGTGGTAGGTATTGGACAGCTCGATCTGCGTGCCGATGTCGTGCAAGTCAAACGCGGACAGCCCGCCCTTGATCGCCGCCTGTGTGCCGACGTTCATGAACACCGGCGTCTGCACTTCGCCGCCGTGGGCGCAGCGGAATCTGCCGCGGCGCGCCCTGCCCTCTGTTTTAATCACTTCAAACATAGTCAACCTCACGAAATAAACATGGCGTCGCCAAAGCTGAAGAAGCGGTAGCGCTCACGCACGGCCTCCTCATAGGCGCGCAGCACTTTTTCGCGCCCGGCAAACGCCGAAACCAACATCAGCAGCGTCGATTGCGGCAGATGGAAATTGGTGATCAGCGCGTCCATCACCTTGAAGCGGTAGCCGGGATAGATGTAGATGCTCGTCCAGCCGCCGCTCGCCTTCATCGTTCCGTCCTCCGCAGCCCAACTCTCGATGGTGCGGCATGACGTCGTGCCGACGCAGATCACGCGTCCGCCGTTCGATTTCGTCTCATTGATCAGATCCGCCGTTTCCTGCGGGATGACGCAATACTCGCTGTGCATCTCGTGCGCCTCCACGTCGTCCTCCTTGACGGGGCGGAAGGTGCCGAGCCCGACGTGCAGCGTCACATAGCCGAGCTTCACGCCCATGGCGGCGATCTTCTCCAGCAGCTCCGGCGTGAAGTGCAGCCCCGCCGTGGGCGCGGCCGCGCTGCCGTTGACCTTGGAGTAAACGGTCTGATAGCGCTCCCGATCCTGCAGTTCCGCCTTGATATACGGCGGAAGCGGCATCTTGCCGAGGCGCTCCAGCACCTCCAGAAAGATACCCTCATAGAAGAACTTCACCAGCCGGTTGCCGTCCGGCAGCACCTCCGCGATCTCGGCGGTCAGCTCGCCGTCGCCAAACTGCAGCTTCGCCCCCGTGCGCAAATGCTTCCCCGGGCGGACGATGCACTCCCACACGTTGTCGCCGCGGTCGATCAGCAGCAGCACCTCGCACGCGCCGCCGCCCGGCAGGCGCTGTCCCAGCAGTCTTGCCGGCAGGACGCGGCTGTTGTTGAGGATCAGGCAGTCTCCCGGACGCAGGAACTCCGGCAGATCATAGAAATGGTGGTGGGAAAACGCGCCCGTCTCTTTGTCGAGGCACAGCAGGCGCGATGCATCGCGGCGCTCCGACGGCGTCTGCGCGATCAGCTCCTGCGGCAAATCATAATCAAAATCGCTTGTTTTCATTGAATCGTAACACCCGTAAAATAGAATTCCAAGATCTCGCGGAAATCATAGCCCAGCTCCGCCATTGCCGTGGCGCCCCATTGGCTCATGCCGACGTTGTGTCCCCAGCCGCTGCCGGAGAAAGTAAAGGAATCCGCGCTGACGCTCTGCACGTCGCGCTCCAGCTTTGAAACGCCCTGCGACGTGGCGACATAGGCGTCCCCTTCCACGGCGCTGATTTCCGACGCCGTTCCGCCGCCGAAGATTGCAAAGAGGCCGCGCAGGCCGGAGATGAACGTCTTGTCGTCATTAATATAATAGAAAGCCGCGTCGCCGGCAATGGTAAACCGCATACTGCGCAGGTTCAGCAGCGTGCGGCAGGTCTCGCGGTAAACCGTCTTTGTGCCGGACGTACCGACGAAGGTCAGCGCGCGTACGTTCCCCGTGGGCGTGAACTCGGACACATAGACGTTTTTCACCGTGCCGATGTTGATGCCCTTGGCGCGCAGCTTTTCGGCCAGCTCGGACTTTGTAAAGGTAGTCGACCAGTAGTATTTTGCGATACGCGAGGCGACGTGCGCCTCGTACGGATCAAGCTTGCCCCGGAGGTAGCCGACCTCCTCGCCCCAGACATTATTTGCGTCCTCGGTTGCGCCGCCGTTGGAGGAATAATAATACGCCTCGGCGTATTTGCCGTTATAGTACATGAAGACGCCCGCCGTCTCGTCCACGGCGCGGTCGGTCAGCTCGTTGGCGGAGGCAAGGCCCTGATAGACCTGACAATCCACGGTGGTGCAGACGTCGAACCCCTGCGAGCGGTGGCGCGACTGCATGGCGGCGTAGGTGCGCGCGCATACCGCCTGCGCCTTGATCGCCTCCAGAGGCTTGTCGTTGCCGATCTCCCAGCCGACGCTGCCCTTGACGTAGTCCTCAACGTTGACGACGTTGATCACGCTCATGTTGCCGCCGGTCACGCGCTGGTACTCAAAGCCGCCGTAATAGCGGTAGCCGCGGAACCATGTAACCGGCGCTTCATCGTCGATCGGCTGCGGCAGTACCCCCAGCGAACGCAAACCGCCGCAGTCGAAGTAGAACAGGATCCGGTCCGTTCCGGTCACCGTGACCATCACGCCCGTGCGGCTGGGCGAAACAACAGAAACGCTCTCCTCGCCCGTCCACTCGTTCTTGGCGCGCTCCACGCCATCGCTCGTGCGGTACTGCCCGATCCGGACGGCATAATGGTCGGTCAGGTACGCGACAAAGCCGCCTTTGTACTGCGCCGCCGCTTCCGCCGCCTCGTCGTAACTGTCGAAGCTTTGGTCAAGCTGCAAGTGGTACGCGCCGATGTACTCCGAATAGATTGCGGCGCTCTGGTAATATGTCGAGCCGGAGATGAACACGTTGTTGTCGATGGTGACGGAAATCTTGTTTTCCTCCGTCGCCGCGCCCAGCGGCACAAAACTCCGCGCGCTGTCGTAGTATCCGAAGGCATAGCCCAGCCCTGCGCCGTCGTAGTTTTGCAGATTGGCAGAGAACATCGCGTCGGAGCCGTATTTTATGCCAACCTTGAGCATATCATTTTGCATGGCATGGGCGCTGACGCTGCACACAAGGCACAGCAACAGGCACGCAAGCACAGTCTTGCAGTTCGTTTTCATCGGAACACGCTCCCTCTTTTTGAAATTATAACCGATTCAGCAACGTGTTTCAAGAAAAACCGACCAAATGCGCCATGTCACTTTATGGAAAGGTGGGGTCCATACGAAAAAAGCGGTTTTTACCGGATGCGGAACCGCGCTGGTCACGCCGTTCCGGGACGGAACGGTCGATCTTGAGAGCTTTCGCGTGCTGGTGCGGCGGCAGCTCGACGCGCGAGTGGACGCGCTGATCGTCTGCGCGACCACGGGCGAAGCGCCGACGCTGCGCGCAGACGAACGCCGCGCCCTCATTTCGGAAGCGGTCGCGCTCTCCGACCATCGCGCCGCTGTGATCGTCGGAACAGGCTCAAACGACACCGCCCACGCGGTCGCGCTCACGAAGGAAGCGGAGTCGCTGGGCGCGGACGCGGCGCTGGCCGTGACGCCATACTACAACAAGGCGACGCAGGCAGGGCTGATCGCGCACTATACCGCCATCGCGGACGCAGCCCAGCTTCCGCTCATCCTGTACAACGTCCCCTCCCGCACGGGCGTAAGCTGTACGGCAGAGACCTACGCGGCGCTTGCCGCGCATCCGAATATCGTCGGCGTCAAGGAGGCGAGCGGCAGTTTCGCGCTCATTCAGGACACGCGTCGCCTCTGCCCCGCGGACTTCTTCGTCTGGTCGGGCAACGACGAGGATACCGCCGCGATCATGACGCTCGGTGGAGCGGGCGTGATATCTACAACAGCGAACCTGATCCCAGCCGATATGCGCGAGCTGACGCATCTCGCCATGTCCGGCAGCCTGCACAAGGCAGGCGTGATGCAGGTCCGCCTGTCGCCGCTGCTGCGCGTGCTGTTCTGCGAGGTGAACCCCATCCCGGTCAAAACCGCCCTCGCGCGGATGGGGCTGTGCAAGGAGGAGTTCCGTCTCCCGCTCACGCCCATATCGGAGACGAATCGCGCGCTGCTGTACCGGGCAATGGACGAATACGGCGTTCGGGCATAAAAAAGAAGGCGCTGCGCGCCTTCTTTTTTATGTTTTACTTACCCAGCCCGTATTCCTCGGCGAGCTTTTTCCACGTCGGAAGGGAGCTTTCGATCATGTCATGGCTCACACAGTAGGCGACGCGGACGTAGCCCGGCACGCCGAAGCTGTCGCCCGGGACGACGAGCAGGTTCTCCTGCATCGCGCGGCGGCAAAACGCCTCGGCGTCCGGCTCCGGCGTCTTGAGGAACATATAGAACGCGCCGTCGGGATGGACGCAGGTGTAGCCCATCTCGGTAAGCGAGCCGTAGATCAGATCGCGGTTCGACTTGTAGACGCTGATATCGCTGGTCTCGCCGATGCAGTCCACGGCGACCTGCTGCCACATGGAAGAGACGCAGATATAGCCGAAGGCGCGGATGATGCCGATGCAGGCGGGCATCAGCTCGGCATAGCCGTCCATGTCGGGGCGAAACGCCATGAAGCCCACGCGCTCGCCCGGGAGGGACATACCCTTGCTGAAGGAATAGCAATCGATGGTATTGCGGTAGATCTCCGGCAGGAACACGGACTCCAGACCGTCGTAGACCAGCTCGCGGTACGGGCCGTCCGCCACGATGTAGATCGGGTGGCCGTACTCCTTCTGCTTGCGCTCCAGCAGCGCGGCGAGGCCCTCCAGCCCCTCGCGGGTGAACACAACGCCGGAGGGGTTGTTCGGCGTGTTGATTACGAGCATCATCACGTCGGGCTCAAGCGCCTTCTCCGCCGCCTCCAGATCGAGCTGGAAGGTGCCGGGCGTCGTCGGGCACTCAATGAGCGAGGAATCGACGGACTCTGCGTAATACTTGTAATCCATGAAGTAGGGCGCGAAGGTCATCGCGCGACCGCCGCCGGAGAGCAACACCCGCGTGAGCACCGCGAGGCAGGTAGACGTGCCGCAGGTCACGATCACGTCCTGCGCGCGGTAGCTGACGCCGTGGGTCTTGGTCAGGTAATCGGCGATCTTCTGCCGCACGGCCGGGTAGCCGACGGCGGGCGCATAGGTGAAGAGCTTCGACGCCGGAACTTCGTTGAGATACTTTTCCATCGTCTCACGGACGACAGGAGGCGGGTCGATGCTCGGCGAACCGATGGTGAAGTTGAATACGGTCTCGCCCATCTTCGCTTTTTCCGCGCCGTACTCGGCGATCTCGCGGATGATGTTGCCGCTGCTTCCCCATGCAACCAGTTTCTTGTCGATCATTGGTTTGTCTCCTTATATTATAAAATGTATTTGAACTGCTCAACAGTTTGCTCCAGAGTACCGTTGTTATCAATGACAGCGTCGGCGCAGCCGCGATAAAGCGGCTCGCGTTCGGCAAACATTTCGTGCAGGTCCCGGGCATGCGACAGGGGCCGCCCCTCCTTCGCCAGCGCGTCGGTCTCGCGCCGGAGCCATACGATCCTGCCGCCCATGTGCAGCAGCGGGATGTTCTCCCGACGCGTCACACAGCCGCCGCCGGTGGCGATCACGCAGCCGGAGCGGGAACAGACGAACGCCAGCGCGCGCGTCTCCAGTGCGCGGAAGGCGTCCTCGCCCATCCGGGCGAAGATCTCCGGTATCGTGATCCCCGCCATCGCCTCGACCAGACGGTCGCTGCTGAGAAAGGATCTGCCCAGCTTCTGCGCCAGAAGTCTGCCGACGGTCTTTTTTCCGCAGCCGGGCATCCCAACGAGAACGATGTTCTCCGCGTCCTTCCCCGCCCTGCGATTCTGTCTGGAACGGCTGAGCGCGAGGATATCCGCATAGAGCGCCGTACCGTAGCCGCGCAGCTCCTCCGGCATCCGCGCCTCGATCTGATCAAACATGGCGATCTCTCGCGCGATGTCCAGCACCTTCATGCCGTTCGTGCGCTTCAGGTCGGCGATCTGCGCCGACAGCGCCATGCGTTCGGCAAACAGTCGCGTCAATTCGCTGTCCAAGCGGTCCAGTTCGCGCCGGTAGTCCTGTAAATCCATATACCTTTACAATCTCTCTTTTCTGCGATCTAATATCGCATCGTACACGGCGATCGCCGCCGCTGCCTCCACAACGGGCACCGCTCTCGGAACGACGCAGGGATCGTGCCGTCCCCCGACGCGGAGCTTGGTCTGCTCCATCGTTTCGAGGTCGACGCTCTGCTGTTCGCGCGCAATAGAGGGCGTCGGCTTGAACGCCGCGCGGAACACGATGGGCATTCCCGTGGAAATACCGCCGAGGATGCCGCCGCAGCGGTTCGCCGTCGTGACGACCGCGCCGTTTTCCACCGCAAACGGATCGTTGTTCTCGCTCCCGCGCAGGCGCGCGGCGGAGAAGCCCGCGCCGAATTCCACGCCCTTGACCGCGGGTATGCCGAACACGATGGCGGCGATCCGGCTCTCCAGACCGTCGTACAGCGCGCCGCCGACCCCCGGCTTTACGCCTTCGACCACGCATTCCACCACGCCGCCGACGCTGTCACCGTCGCGCTTCGCGTCAAGGATCGAGCGCTCCATCGCGTCCCCGTCCGTTTCCCCGCCGATCTCGACAGGGCTGGCATGGATCGAAACGCCCTCTTTATCCAACAGCTGCAAGCATATTCCGCCCGCGATGCACAGCGGTGCGGTCATACGCCCCGAAAACTGTCCGCCGCCCGCGCGGTCGTATGCGTCTCCGAACTTCGCCCACGCGGTATAATCGGCGTGTCCCGGCCGCGGGACTCTCCCGAGCGCCGCATAGTCCTGTGATCTGGCGTCCGTATTGCGTATGATCGCCGTCAGCGGCGCGCCGCAGGTCACGCCGTTCACAAGCCCGGACAGGATCTCCGGCTCATCCGCCTCGCATCGGGCGGTGCTCAGCGCCCCGCCATTCGGAGCGCGGCGCGCAAGAAAAGCGCGCAGACGAGCCATGTCTATGCATACCCCCGCCGGGATACCGGTGACCGTAACGCCGACAGCGCTCGCATGGGACTGCCCGAACACGGTCACGCGAATATTCTCTCCATAGCTCCCGCTCACCGGCACCCCTCTTTTCTCAAAATGCGTCTTCTATGTATTCGACCCGCGTCGCCTCAGGCGAACACGCCTTGTCCGTATAGACCTCCGCCACATCAAAGCGGCAATAGGCGTCGGGATCGTGGGTCGCCAGATAATGCTCCGCCGTGATACGCAGGCGCCGCTGCTTCGCCGCGGTGACAAATTCGCGCGGCAGGCCGTAGTCCACACGGTCGCGCAGCTTGACTTCGACAAAGCAAAGCGTTTTGCCGTCCTGCGCGATCAGGTCGATCTCCCCGTAGCGGCATCGGTACTGCGACGCGATGATGCGGCAGCCGCGCTTGCGCAGATACTCCGCAACGATGGCTTCTCCTCTGTCGCCGCGCTCCTTGCCCGTCATTCTGCTTTCTCCCACTTTTTCAAAAACGTCATGCGATGCGCCGGACAGGGGCCGTATTTTTCGTACCGTTCGCGGTGCAGCTTCGTACCGTAGCCCTTGTGCTGTGCAAAACCGTACTGCGGATATTGCTTGTCGATCACCTCGACCACATAGCGATCACGGCTGACCTTAGCAAGCACCGAAGCCGCCGCTATGCTGATTGACAAGGAATCTCCCTTCACGATACAGCGATGCGGCGTCACGATGGCGGCGCACTTCCCGTGGTCGCGGTTCCCGTCAATCAGCGCGAAATCCGCCCTGACTGCGAGCGCGTCGATGGCAAGCTGCATCGCCTTCATGCGGGCGCTCAGGATATCGGTCGCGTCGATCTCCCGCTCGTCCACCAACGCCACGGCATAGGCGACGGCGCAGTCCCGGATCAGCGGGAACAGCGCTTCGCGTTTTTTCTCTGTCAGCTTTTTGGAATCATCAAGCCCGGGGATCGAGCAATCCGGCGGCAGAATGACCGCCGCCGCATAGACCGGGCCGCACAGCGGTCCCGCGCCGGCCTCGTCTACGCCGCAGACCACGCCATAGCCGGAGGCGCGGGCTTCGTTTTCGTAGGAAAAATCAGGCATCTTGATCCTCCAGCGGCGTTTCCAGTGTAAAGCGTCCCAGCTTGCCACCGCGGAATTCATCAAGCAGAACGCGGCTCATGCGCTCGGTGTCAACCTCGCCGCCCGAAATGAGGAAGCCGCGTTTGCGCCCCGCCTTCTCCAGCAGGGTCCAGCCGTCCTCCCCGGGCGCGACAGCGATCTTATAGCGTTCCGTCAGCGCGGCGGGATAATGCGCGCCGAGATAGTCCATCAGGCGCATCGCCAGCTCCTCGATGTCGATGACTTCGTCGCGGATCGCGCCGGTGAACGCCAGGCGCACGCCGACGGCAGGATCGTCAAACTTCGGCCAGAGGATGCCGGGCGTGTCGAGCAGCTCCAGCGTTTTGTCCACAGGCACCCACTGCTTGCTGCGCGTGACGCCGGGACGGTCCTCCGCCTTTGCCGCTTTCCGGCCGGAAACCTTGTTGATAAAGGTGGACTTTCCCACGTTCGGGATGCCAAGCACCATGAGGCGCAGCACGCGCCCCACCTGTCCTTTCGCCTCATACGCGGCGATCTTGTCCTTAAGCAGCGTCCGCACCGCGGGCGCAAACTGCTTGACGCCCGCGCCGGATTTTGCATCGACCTCAATGACCGCCCAGCCCTGCGCGCGGAACCACGCCGCCCAGCGCTTCGTCAGCTCCGGATCGGCCTGATCGACGTGGCCGAGGACGACGATGCGCGGCTTGCCGGCCGTCAGTTCATCCAGGTCGGGATTCCGCGAGGAAAGCGGGATGCGCGCATCCACGATCTCGCAGACCGCGTCCATATTCCCGATCTCCGCCGCGATCATGCGGCGGGTCTTGGTCATGTGGCCGGGGAACCAGCTTAACGTATCCAGCTGCATGACGTCAACTCCGCTTCAAAATGCCGATCCGGCTGAAATCGCGCTCCATCGTATCGGCGTTCTTGCCCGGGAACGCCAGGAAAAATGCTCTGCCGATGAGGTAGCGCGTATCCACCGTGCCGATGCGCGGTTCACGGCTGTCGGTGCTCATATTGCGGTTGTCGCCCATGAGGAAGACGGAGCCCTCCGGCACGGTCAGCGGGAACGACATCCCCTCCTCGGTATAGGTCAGATCGTTGATATAGTCCTCCTCCAGCGCCGTGCCGTCCACATAGACGACGCCCGCGCCGAAGTCGATATCCACCGTCTGTCCGCCGACGGCAATGATACGCTTGACGATCGGATCGTCCGAGAAGGTGTCCTTCCGCGCGATGACGATATCGCCCTGCCGGAACTCACCCGCGAGCGGCGCGTTGAGCACCAGAAGCCGGTCGCCGTTTTGCAGGGTCTGGCGCATGGAGGGCCCTTTGACGCCCATCATGCGCACGCCGAACGTGAACACCAGAACGATGATCAGCACTGCCGAGACGACAGACAGCAGCCATTCGTAAAGCTCGCTTCCGGGTACGCGCTCGATTGTTGTTTCCATTTGATTATCCTGTTCCATTTTCTGCACCCTATGCTATATATCGAAAAATCATTGATATATGATATCACACTTTTTCAAAAACACAACCACAACATCAAAAAAAGCACGGCTGACGCCGTGCTTTTCTCTGTAACCTGTCTTACTCGGCCTGAGTCTTCGCCTCGATGACCTTGACGGTGCGGCCGTTGTAGGTACCGCACTCGGGGCACATCGTGTGCGGCTGACGCAGAGCGCCGCACTTCGGGCACTTGACCAGCTGCGGAGCCGTCAGCTTCCAATGAGAGCTGCGTCTCTTATCGCGCCTCGCACGGGATACTTTCCCCTTAGGGACTGCCATGTTGACACCTCCTTGATCGTAAACGGTTTCTCACCGTGAATTTTACAAAAGCTTTTGCAAAGCCGCCCAGCGCGGGTCGATCTCCTTTTTGCAGCGGCACGCCTCAAAGTTGAGGTTGGCGCCGCAGCCGGGACAGAGCCCCTTGCAATCCTCGCGGCAAAGCATTTTTGTGTCCATGTTCAGAATGAACGCTTCCCGTGCCAACTCGTCCAGATCGAACGCGCCGTCAGTGAGCAGCAGGATCTCGTCGTTTTCCTCGTCCTCCAGCTCGTTTGCGAGCATCCGCTCGATCGAAACATGGTAGGGCTTGTCAAACGACGCGCCGCAGCGGTCGCACACACAGGAAAGCTCGGCGTCAACGCCGGCCGTCAAAGAGAGCATCCCCGCAATGTTCCGCACTGTCCCTACCACTGAGACAGGCCGAACCGCGGGACACACGCCGCCAAAGTCCACATCGGAAAAGTCCAATTCCTCTTTGAATTCGATTCCGCCTCCGGGGGTGTTAATGATCGATCTAACGTCCAAACGCATGACACACCTCACAATGACACGAGTAGTATTATAGGCAAGTCCTTCCCCGTTGTCAAACATTATTTTCGCTTTTTCTTGAAATTTTTTTCATCATGCCGTACAATGAGCCAAACACCAGCGGGGAGATGAGGATTTGCGCGCTTTTACCATCGGAAAAAATGACGCCGGGCAGCGGCTCGACCGGTTTCTCGCCAAAGCAGTACCCCTGATGCCGGCGGCGCTCTCCCAGAAGTACGTCCGCATCAAGCGCATCAAGGTCAACGGCGCACGCGCCCAGCGGGACCAGCGGCTCAACGAGGGCGACGTGGTCGAATGCTGGATCAACGACGAGTTCTTTGACGCGCCGAACGAAGCCAACGTCTATCTTACCATCGCCGCGCCGAAAGTCAATATCGTCTTTGAGGATGAAAACATCGTCCTGCTCGACAAGCCCGCCGGCCAGCTCTGCCACGCGGGCGACGAAGGCGGCGGCGCGACGCTGATCGACCATCTGCTCGCCTACCTCTACCAGAAACGCGAGTGGCGCCCCCGCGAGGAGAACGCCTTCACGCCCGCGCTGTGCAACCGCATCGACCGCAACACCTGCGGACTGGTCATTGCAGCGAAAAACGCCGAGGCGCTGCGCGTGCTCAACGAGAAGATCAAGGCGCGCGAGCTGACCAAGCGCTACCTCTGCGTCTGCCTCGGACGACCCGATCCCGCAAAGGGACGCATCGAGTGCATCCTGCGCAAGGACGAGCGCGAAAACAAGATGCGTGTTTACCACCGCGCCGTGCCGGACGGACGAAGCGCGATCACGCTTTACGAAACGCTTGAAACGCGCGGGGGACTGTCGCTCGTCGAGGTCGAGCTGCTGACGGGGCGGACGCACCAGATCCGCGCCAGCTTCGCGGACATCGGCTGTCCCCTGCTCGGCGATGGGAAATACGGCGTCGGCGCGGCGAACCGCAAGTACGGCGAGACGGCGCAGCTCCTGTGCTCGCACCGCCTGCGCTTCGACTTCCCCACCGACGCGGGCGCGCTCAATTATCTGCGCGGGCGCGAGTTCGCCGTGGATTCCCCGCCGTTTCGCGCGAAGTACTTCGGATAAAGCTGTCGAATTTGTCAAAACGGAGGCTGAAATCAGCCCCCGTTTTTCTTTTCTGTAGAAAGTTCGATTTACTAAACAAATTGTTTATTTTACTATTGCTTTTTGATCCAGTTTCATATATGATATCCGGCGGTTAAATTTGCAAAACAAAAAGTTTAATATTTTTAACTCAAGGAGGCTGCCATGGACATTGGCGGTAAGATCAGACAGCTGCGAACGCAGAAGGGGCTGACGCTTGAGGAGCTTGCCAGCCGAAGCGAGCTGACCAAGGGCTTCCTGTCCCAGCTGGAGCGCAACCTCACCTCGCCCTCCATCGACTCGCTTGACGATATTCTGGAGGCGCTGGGCACAAACCTCGCGGACTTCTTCCAGGAGGACAAGGTCGAGCAGTACACCTTCCGCGAGCAGGACTTTTTCATCGACGAGCGGGAAAACTGCACGATCAGCTGGATCGTGCCGAACACGCAGAAAAACGATATGGAACCCATCCTGCTGACGCTGCCCGAGGGCGGCTCCTCGTTCGAGGTCGCCCCCCACAGCGGCGAGGAGTTCGGTTACGTCGCGGACGGCACGGTGGTGCTGGAATGCGACGGCAAGCGCAGCGTCCTGCGCAAGGGCGAGACGTTCTACCTCCACGGAAAGACCTTCCACAGCATCAAAAACGAGCATAAAACCACGGCGCGGGTGCTGTGGGTTTCGACCCCGCCCCTTTTCTAATAATATATAAGGAGAACATCACCATGGCAGAAGAAGCGAAGAAACTCATTCAATTCAAGAACATCGTCAAGAGCTTTGAGGACGGGCAGGTCGTCCTCAAGGGCGTTTCCCTCGACATTTACGAAAACGAGTTCGTCACGCTGCTCGGCCCCTCCGGCTGCGGCAAGACGACGCTGCTGCGCATCCTCGGCGGCTTCTTGCAGCCCACCGAGGGCAAGGTGCTTTTCGACAGCGAGGACATCGTCAACGTCCCGCCCTACAAGCGCGAGATCAACACCGTGTTCCAGAAGTACGCGCTGTTCCCGCACATGAACGTCTATGACAACATCGCCTTCGGCCTGACGATCAAGAAGGAGCCGAAGGACGTTATCGAGCAGAAGGTCATGCGTATGCTCCGCCTCGTCAACCTCGAGGACTACGCCAAGCGCAATGTCACCGAGATGTCCGGCGGACAGCAGCAGCGCATCGCCATTGCCCGCGCGCTCGTGAACGAGCCGAGCGTCCTGCTGCTCGACGAGCCGCTCGGCGCGCTCGACCTCAAGCTGCGCAAGGAGATGCAGCACGAGCTCAAGTCCATCCAGCAGGAGGTTGGCATCACCTTCATCTTCGTCACCCACGACCAGGAGGAGGCGCTGACCATGAGCGACAAGATCGTGGTCATGAACGCGGGCGAGATCCAGCAGATCGGCACGCCGACCGAGATCTACCGCCGCCCCGTCAACTAGTTCGTCGCCAACTTCATCGGCGAGACGAACATCATCGACGGCGTCATCCCCGAGGACAACTGCGTCGTGTTCGAGGACAAGCGCTTCCCCTGCACCGCCCGCGGCTTCGAGCCGAACGAGAAGGTGGACGTGGTCATCCGCCCGGAGCATCTGGATATCGTGCCGCGCGGGCAGGGTATGCTCAAGGGCGTGGTCAAGAGCCAGCTCTTCAAGGGGATGCACTACGACACCGTGGTCGAGACCCGCGCGGGCACGTCCATCACGGTCAAGATGAACGTCTCGCAGGACAAGCCCGTCACCAACAACGGCGAGAAGATCAGTGCCAGCGGCTTCCTGCTCGACGTGGAGGACGCCAACGAGCTGAACGACGCCAAGGTCATTGCCCTCGCCTCTGCCGAGGCGTGGGACGCCGAGACTGAGGAGCCTGTGTCCATCAAGACCGTCGAGTACGACATCAAGCCCGAGACCGGCGAGTACAACGTCACCTTCTCCACCGCCGCCGGCACCTCCATCTCCGTGCGCGCCATGGTCGTCACCGCCAACCGCGCGGAGAGCACAGTGTACCAGGAGGAGATCTACGCCATGAACTTCTTCAAGAAGGTCGAGGACATCCAGGAGAGCATCGCGCTGGACACCGACCTCAAGACGTGGGCGAACGCCTCGGCGTGGAGCCTGGAGGACGAGAACGAGAAGGTGGAGATCACCGACGTGAAGTACGACTTCGACCCCGAGACCATCACCCCGGGCGTGTACGACGTGACCTTCTCCACCGAGGGCTATGAGTACAAGGTCTCCACGACCCGCGCCGCCGAAGAGGGCTCCGAGGTTGGTCTGATCTTCCGTCCCGAGGACATCCATGTGATGAAGAAAGGAGCCCGCCGGTGAAACAGTTCCGTTCCATGACCTACCCCTACGTCGCCTGGATCGCGGTGATGATCGTCGCGCCGATGCTGCTCATCGTGCTCTACGCCTTCACCGAGTCCGGCAACGAGGTGCTGACCTTCCGCTTTACGCTGGAGAACTTCGGCCGCTTCGTCACCGACAGCGTGTTCCTTGCGGTGCTGTGGCGCTCGCTGGTCATCGCCGTTGTGACGACGGTGATCTGCGTGCTGCTGGGCTACCCCATCGCCTACGTCATCGCCCAGATGACCGACCGCGGCAACACCATCATGATCCTGCTCATCACCATGCCGACGTGGGTCAATATGCTGGTGCGCACCTACGCGTGGATGGGTATTCTGCAGGACGAGGGCGTGCTCAACCGCCTGCTGAGTGTGTTCGGCGTCGGCCCTGTGCCGATGATCCACACGAGCTTCGCCGTCATCCTCGGCATGGTGTATAACTTCATCCCGTTTATGATCCTGCAGATCCACACGTCGCTCGACAAGATGGACAAGAACCTGCTCAACGCCGCGGCCGACCTCGGCGCGGACAAGCTGCACACCTTCCTGCGCGTGACGCTGCCCCTGTCGCTCCCCGGCGTGATCTCCGGCATTACGCTGGTGTTCCTGCCCGCGGTGTCCAGCTTCTTTATCCCCAAGCTGCTCGGCGGCGGACAGTACGTCCTCGTCGGCAACGTGATCGAATCGCAGTTCCTCACCTCCGGCGACTGGAACTTCGGCAGCGCGATCTCGATGATCATGGCGATCATCATCATGGTCTCCATGTACTTCACGCGCAAGATCGACGCCGCCGCGTCCGCGGGAAAGGAGTGACGCGCCATGAATGATGCCAAAAAGAGCGGCGTCGGCAGCAAGCTCATCCTCGGTCTGACGCTCCTGTTTTTCTACTTCCCCATCTTCTACATCATCCTGTTCTCGTTCAACGACTCGCGCTCGCTGACGAAGTTCAGCGGCTTCTCCCTGCGCTGGTACGAGAAGATGTTCGCGGACTCGACGATGATGGAGGCGGTGCTCTACACCGTGCTCATCGCCGTGCTGGCGACCGTGGTGTCCACCGTGGTCGGCACGATCACCGCCATCGGACTCTCCAAGTCCAACCGCGTGCTCTCCGCCATCGTGGAGCGCATCAACGACCTGCCCGTGATGAACCCCGACATCGTCACCGCCATCAGCCTGCTGATGTTCTTCAGCGTGCTTGCCGTGAAAAAGGGCTTTCTCACGATGCTGCTCGCGCACATCATGTTCTGCATCCCCTACGTTATGCTGTCGGTGACGCCGAAGCT